>Ga0222423_1000058_pt1 | contig 116807 bp, 110 predicted proteins | sample 3A0metagenome_FD_182472 | JGI IMG/M metagenome (GOLD analysis project Ga0222423, IMG submission 182472) | Enriched microbial communities from leaf-cutter ant dump, University of Wisconsin, Madison, United States - 3A0 (version 2) | ecosystem: Environmental > Terrestrial > Nest > Insects nest >...
GCGCGAAGAACTGGCCGTCGTGCACGCGGCTGGGCACGAGGTAGTCGCGCGCGCCTTCGGGCGTGCTCTTGCCGAGCATGGGCGTCTCGATGTCGATGAAGCCTTCCTGGTCGAGGAAGTTGCGCACCTGGATGGCCGTCTTGTAGCGCAGCATCATGTTGCGCTGCATGTGGGGGCGGCGTAGGTCCATCACGCGGTGGGTGAGGCGCGTGGTCTCGGACAGGTTCTCGTCGTCCATCTGGAACGGCGGGGTGACCGAGGGGTTGAGCACGTTGAGCTCGTGGCACAGCACTTCGATCTGGCCGCTCTTGAGCTTGTCGTTGGTGGTGCCCGCGGGGCGCGCGCGCACCAGGCCCTTGATCTGGATGCAGAACTCGTTGCGGATGTCCTCGGCGGTCTTGAACATCTCGGCGCGGTCGGGGTCGCACACCACCTGCACGTAGCCTTCGCGGTCGCGCAGGTCGATGAAGATCACGCCGCCATGGTCGCGGCGGCGGTTCACCCAGCCGCAGAGGGTGACGGTTTGGCCCATCAGGGCTTCGGTCACGAGACCGCAATAGTGGGAACGCATGGCCATGTGGAGTCTTCCTGCGCCCTCGTGGGGCGCCAGTGGTTCGGGTTCGTTATTTGGAGTTCGCGAGCGCGGCGGGGTCCGGAGGCGCCACCACACCCATCGACACGATGTACTTGAGCGCGGCATCGACGCTCATGTCGAGCTCGATGCAGTCGCTCTTGCGCAGGATCACGAAGTAGCCGCCCGTGGGGTTGGGCGTGGTGGGCACGTACACGCTCACGTACTCGTCGCGCAGGTAGGCCGCCACCTCGCCGTTGGGCGTGCCGGTGATGAAGGCCACCGTCCACACACCCTCGCGCGGCCACTGCACCAGCACGGCGGTGCGAAAGGCGTTGCCGCTTTCGGAGAACAGCGTGTCCGACACCTGCTTGACGCTCGAATAGATCGAGCGCACCACGGGGATGCGGCTCACGAGCCCGTCGCCCCACGACACGAGCTTGCGCCCCGCGAAGTTGCTGGCGAGCGCGCCCACGACGAGCAGGATGGCGAGCGTGAGCAGCACGCCGAAGCCCGGGATGTGCAGGCCCAGGAGCTTGTCGGGCTGCCAGGACGCGGGCAGGATGGCGAGCGTCTGGTCCAGCGTGCCCACGATCCAGTTCAGCACCCAGGCGGTGATGACGCCGGGCACGATGACCAGCAAACCCGTGAACAGCCACTTGCGCAAGGCGGACATGGAATTCCTCAGTGGCTGCCGGTGGAGGTGGACGGCGCGGGCGCCGGGCTGGCGGCGGGCTCGGCCTTGGCGGGGGCCGGTGCCGGGGCCGGGGCCGCTGCGGCGTCGCCGCTGCTGCCCTTGGATTCGGTGGCGGGCGCCGAAGTGGCGCCATTGCCGCCATTGCTGCCGCCCCGGAAATCGGTGACGTACCAGCCCGAACCCTTGAGCTGGAAGCCCGCCGCAGTGACCTGCTTGGAGAACGCCTCGGCCCCGCAGGCCGGGCACACGGTCAGCGGCGCATCGGAGATTTTCTGCAGCACATCCTTGGCGTGGCCGCAGGAGCTGCACTTGTAGGCGTAGATAGGCATGTCAGCGTGCTGAAGGGGAATGTGCAAAACCCTCGATTATAAACTTTCACCCTCTTGCCGGGCTTTGCGCCACGCCCGCCACGCGGTGGTGGCTCGCGTGGCTGTTGCGGATGGCCTGCGGCCCCAGCGAGCCAATCAGCATGCCCGCCAGCGCGGCCAGCAGGCCCGCGAGCTGGGCCGGGAAGGTCTCGCCCGCGGGCGTGGCCAGAAAGACCACCCAGGCCAGCAGGCCCAGCACGATGGCGAAGATGGCGCCCTGCGTGGTGGCGCGCTTCCAGTACAGGCCGAACACCAGCGGCACGAACGCGCCCACCAGCGGCACCTGGTAGGCGCCCGAGACGAGCTCGTAGATGGACGTGCCCTCCATGCGGATGGCGTAGGCCAGCACCAGCACGCTGAACACCAGCGTGGTGATGCGCATGGTGCGCAGGTGCTCCTTGTCGGACACGTGGGGACGGAACTGGCGCCAGATGTTCTCGGTGAAGGTGACGCTGGGCGCCAGCAGCGTGGCCGACGCCGTGGACTTGAGCGCCGAGAGCAGCGCGCCGAAGAACAGCACCTGCATGACGAAGGGCATCTTGGCCAGCACCAGCGTGGGCAGCACCTTTTGCGGGTCGTCCTTGAGTAGCGCGGCCGTCTCGCCCGGCATGATGATGAGCGCGCTGGCCACCAGGAACATGGGCACGAACGCGAACAGGATGTAGCACAGCCCGCCGATCACGGGCCCGCGCGTGGCGGCCTTGATGTCGGCGGCCGACATGACGCGCTGGAACACGTCCTGCTGCGGGATGGAGCCGAACATCATGGTCACGCCCGCGGCGATGAAGAACACCACGTCGTGGAAGCTCGGCTCGGGCAGGAAGCGGAACAGCTCGCGGCTGGCCGCCAGGTCGATCACCTTGCCGGCCCCGCCCGCCATGTCGGCCGCGAACACCGCGATGATGGACAGGCCCACGACCAGGATGATCATCTGGATGAAGTCCGTCACGGCCACCGACCACATGCCGCCGAACAGCGTGTACGCCAGGATGGACACCACGCCGATGACCATGCCCGCCGAGACGCCGATGGCCCCGCCCGACAGCAGGTTGAACACCAGCCCCAGCGCCGTGACCTGCGCCGACACCCAGCCCAGGTAGCTCAGCATGATGATGAGCGAGCAGATGACCTCCACCGCACGGCCGTAGCGCTCGCGGTAGTAGTCGCTGATGGTCAACAGCGTCATGCGGTACAGCCGCGCCGCGAAGAACAGCCCCACCAGCACCAGGCACAGGCCCGCGCCGAACGGGTCTTCCACCACGTTGCCCAGCCCCCCCTCGATGAACTTGGCGGGAATGCCCAGCACCGTCTCCGACCCGAACCAGGTCGCGAACGTGGTGGTGATGATCATGTACAGCGGCAGGTGCCGCCCGGCGATGGCGAAGTCCGCCGCGTTCTTCACGCGCTTGGCCGCCACGAGGCCGATCCCAATCGTGACCAGCAAATAGACGATGACCAGGGTCAGCAGCACGGCATGCTCCTCGATGTCGCGGTTAAACGTGTTTTAGGTGGCGGAATTCAAAAAAGGCGCACGCGCACCAGGAACTGCATGGCCAGCAGCCCCAACACGAAGCCCAGGCCGCCGTAGATGATGGCCTGCAGCAGGCGGTTGGTGCGCTTTTGCGCCTCCAGCAGTTCCTGCAGGGCCTGTTGGGGCGCGGCGGCATTGCTCTTCAGGAAGGCGTCGATCCGGCGCGGCAGCTCGGGCAGCAGCTGGGCGTAGCGCGGCGCCTCGGCGCGCAGCTCGCGCCACAGGCGCTGCGGGCCCATCTGGTCGAGCATCCATTTCTCGAGGAAGGGCTTGGCCGTGCTCCACAGGTCCAGCTCGGGGTCGAGCTGGCGGCCCAGGCCCTCGATGTTGAGCAGCGTCTTTTGCAGCAGCACGAGCTGGGGCTGGATCTCGACGTTGAAGCGGCGCGAGGTCTGAAACAGGCGCATGAGCACCAGGCCGAGCGAAATCTCGCGCAGCGGGCGGTCGAAGTACGGCTCGCACACGGTGCGCACGGCCGCCTCCAGGTCGTTCACGCGGGTCTCGGGCGGCACCCAGCCGCTCTCGATGTGCAGCTCGGCCACGCGCTTGTAGTCGCGGCGGAAGAAGGCCGTGAAGTTCTGCGCGAGGTATTCCTTGTCGGTCTCGGTCAGCGTGCCGACGATGCCGAAGTCGAGCGAGATGTAGCGCCCGAAGGTGCGCGCATCGAGGCTCACCTGGATGTTGCCCGGGTGCATGTCGGCGTGGAAGAAGCCGTCGCGGAACACCTGGGTGAAGAAGATGGTGACGCCGTCGCGCGCCAGCTTCGGGATGTCCACGCCCGCGTCGCGCAGGCGCTCCACCTGGCTGATGGGCACGCCGTGCATGCGCTGCATCACCATCACGTCGGTGTGGCAGAAGTCCCAGAACACCTCGGGGATCAGCACCAGGTCGAGCCCGTCCATGTTGCGGCGCAGTTGCGCGGCGTTGGCGGCCTCGCGCATCAGGTCGAGCTCGTCGTGCAGGTAGGTGTCGAACTCGGCCACCACCTCGCGCGGCTTGAGGCGCTTGCCATCGGCCGAGAGGCTCTCGACCCAGCCCGCCATCATGCGCATCAGGGCCAGGTCCTTCTCTATCACGGGCAGCATGCCCGGGCGCAGCACCTTCACGGCCACCTCGCGCTCGCGCCCCGCGCGGTCGCGCACCACGGCGAAGTGCACCTGGGCGATGGAGGCGCTGGCCACGGGCTCGCGCTCGAACGAGACGAACACCTCGGCCAGGGGCCGGCGGAAGGCGCGCTCTACGGTGGCGATGGCGATGGCCGGGTCGAACGGCGGCACGCGGTCCTGCAGCAGCGCGAGTTCGTCGGCGATGTCGGGCGGCATGAGGTCGCGCCGGGTGGAGAGCACCTGGCCGAACTTCACGAAGATCGGGCCCAGGCGCTCCAGCGCCTCGCGCAGGCGCTGGCCGCGCGGCGCGTCGAGATTGCGGCCCACCGAGACGACGCGCCCCAGCAGGCGCAGCCAGGGGTGCTGGAAGCTGGAGAGCACCAGCTCGTCGAGCCCGTACCGCAGCACCACCCACACGATGGTGGCACCGCGCAGCATGCGGCTCATGCTGCGGTCCGGCCGGGCGGAAAGCGCCCCACGAAGCCGCGCAGGGCCTGCGCGGCGCGGCGCGCGGCCTGGGCCAGCGTGTGCGCGGGCACGTCGCCGATCGCGCGCGCGAGGTCTTCCTCCACGTCCCAGCGCACATGGTCCACGAGCCAGTTGATCTCGCCCGCGAACTGCACGTCGCCCTCGATGCGGATCGCGGGCTTGTCGCCGCGCAGCGCGGCCTGCGCCAGGGCGAAGGGCGAGGTGTCGGTGACGCAGAGCTGCAAGTCGGGCTCGGCGCCTTCCGGGGCCAGGTTGAACAGGCCCGCGGGCGTGATCTGCAGCGCCATGGAATAGATGCGCCACTGCACGCGCGCCACGCGGCCGCGCTGCTGCACGAGCCGGTCCATGGCCTCTCTTTCCTGCATGAGCACGTGGTTCAGGAACAGCACCAGGCGCTGCTGCACCTCGTGCACCATCCACTGCGGCGGCTGCGGCTCGGCCACGCGCCCGAAAAGGCCTTCGAGGAAAGAAAAAGGGGACTGTGTTGCCATAGTCCCCGATTATCTTATTTACGGCGCGGCACTTACTGCAACGCCTGCACGCCCGCCACCAGCCAGCCGCTGGCGCCGCTCTTGGGCTTGGTCATGTTCCAGACCTCGCGGAAGGGGCTGGGGCCAGCCGAGGGCTCCTCGCGGATCATGCCCGAGAACTCCACGCTGGCCATGTAGTCACCGCCCAGGTCCTCGATGCCCAGCAGCTGGGCGTCGATCATGACCACGTCGGTCTGGTTGGGCTCGCTGCCGCGGTGCGCCTCGCGCTCGCTGAGCTGGGAGCGGATCTCGCCCAGCATGCCGTCGGTCATCATCGAGCGCAGCGTGGCGATGTCGGAGCGGTCCCAGGCCGCTTGCAGCGTGACGAAGTTGCGCTTGGCGGCCGAGAGGAAGCCCTCGGTGTCGAAGCCCGCGGGGACGCCCCAGCTCTGCGAGCCCGCCAGGGCCGAGCCGATGACCACGCCCGCGCCCGCCGCCTGCGGCTGCACGGGCTCGAAGGCCGTGCCCTGGCTCTCCCAGGGGCGGGCCGAAGCGTCGTTGCCCACCTTCTCGGGGTTGTACTGGCGCGCCACGGGCGCGTCGGCGGCCGAGGGGCTGCCCGCGCCCGCCCCCTGGAAGGCGAACGGCGCACCGCCCGCGCCCGCCGCGGCGGGCTTGCGCGCACGCCGGGCCATGCCGACGACCGCGAAGACCACGAGCGCCAGCAGCGCGATCAGCAGGAACTGGCCGAAGGCCGCGCCCAGGCCCAGCGAATGCGCGAGCCAGGCCAGGCCCAGGCCCGCGGCCAGCCCGCCGAGCATCGCGCCCCAGGGCTTGCGGGGGGCGGGCGCCGGGGGAGCGGCATTGGCGGGCGCGGCGGGCTTGGCGGCCGCGCTCTGCGTGGCGGCGTTCTGCGCGGGAGCGCCGGGAGCCACGGGCGGCATGGCGGCCTCGCGCTGCGTGACGTTGCTCGACTGCCTGCCCACGGATTTGCCGCCGCCCAGGCGACGGGCATCCGCATCGGGGTGCGCCAGCGCCAGCACGGCGACCAAAACCACAGACCACAGTTTCATCATGTCTTTTTCCGCTTTCTCGTTCATCGAATGCAGGGGGCGCCAGCGCCGGTCAGCACTTGATTCCAGCATGCAGGGCGACCACGCCGCCCGTCATGTTGTGGTAGTCCACATGGCCAAAGCCATTTTTTTGCATGAGGGCTTTGAGCTCCTCCTGCCCCGGGTGCATGCGGATCGACTCGGCGAGATACCGGTAGCTCTCGGCATCGCCCGCCACCAGCTGGCCCAGGCGGGGCAGCACGCTGAACGAGTACCAGTCGTAGGCCTTCTCGAGCGGCTTGGCCACCTTGGAAAATTCCAGCACCAGCAGCTTGCCGCCGGGCCGCAGCACGCGGCACATCTCGGCGATGGCGCGGTCCTTGTGCGTCATGTTGCGCAGGCCGAAGGCCACGCTCACGAGGTCGAAATGGTTGTCGGGGAAGGGCAGCGCCTCGGCGTCGCACACCAGGGTGGGCAGCACCACGCCCTTGTCGATGAGGCGGTCGCGGCCCACACGCAGCATGGCCTCGTTGATGTCGGTGTGCACCACGCGGCCCGTGGCGCCCACCTTCTTCGCGAAGGCCAGGGAAAGGTCGCCCGTGCCGCCCGCGATGTCCAGCACCTGCTGGCCTTCGCGCAGGTTGGCCACCATCACGGTGTAGGCCTTCCAGGCGCGGTGCAGGCCGCCGGACATCAGGTCGTTCATCACGTCGTACTTGGACGCGACCGAGTCGAACACGCCGCGCACGCGGCGCGCCTTGTCCTGTTCATCGACCGTCTGGAATCCGAAATGCGTGGTGCTCATGGTGGTAAATGCTACGGGCGCGTGCGCCCCGCGTACAGCGACAACCCCGTGCCGCCATGGGGCTTGCGCCACAAGGTTTGAAACAAAATTGGCCGCCAGAGCGCGCCCAGCATGCGCTAGCAGCTACATAAACAAGAGCAATCAATGCCCGCCGCAACCGTGGCTCGCGCCCCTCGCCCGGCCTGCCTTCGGGGGCATGGGCGCATCGCGGTCCACGCCCGCGTCAGCCAGGCGCTGCAGGTAGCGGGCCCAGAGCGCGTCCTGGTCGCGGCCCAGTTCGTAAAGGTAGCCCCAAGTGAAGATGCCGCTGTCGTGCCCGTCGGAGAACGTGGGCTGGATGGCGTAGCGGCCCACGGGCTCCACTGCGACGATGGACACCTCGCGCTTGCCCGTCTGCAGCACCTCCTGGCCCGGGCCGTGGCCCTGCACTTCGGCCGAGGGCGAGTACACGCGCAGCAGCTCGAACGGGAGCCGGAACACCTCGCCGCCCGCGAACGCCACCTCCAGCACGCGCGACTGCCCGTGCACCGTGAGCGCCTCGGGCGCGGGCGCCTTCATATCTGCCATGGAAAACCACCTCCGGGACCATGAAAAAGGAAACACCCGGATTGTCCCATTGCGCGGTTTTCGCGGCGCGCACGCCACACAGTGCCCCGCGCGCCGCCGGTGTGATTGACCGCCGCGCGGCGGCGCTGTTACCGTTTGTATTCACCACCATGCACGCTGCCCCGCCTTCCCCCGCGGCCCCTACGGCCCCCGCCCCCGCACCCACCGGCAGCCGCCTGGCCCACAAGGCCTTCTGGATCATGGCGCGGCGCGTGACGGTGATGGCCGGCTGCGTGGACCTGGCCTTCCTGCCGCTGTTCCTGTGGTTCGGCTCGCCGCTGCTGGCCTGGCTCAACATCGGCAGCATGGCGCTCTATGCCTCGGCCTACCTGCTGCTGGCGCGGCGCCGCAACATGCCCGCGCTGGCGCTGATCTGGGCCGAGGTGCTGGGCCACGCCACGGTAGGCACGCTGCTCATCGGCTGGGACAGCGGCTTTCACTACTACCTGCTGATGTTCATCCCCGCCACCATCGTGAGCGGCTCGAACCGCCTGCGGCCCTTCGCGCTCGTGGGGATGCTGTTCCTGTTCTACATCGGGCTGCACGCGGCGGCGCTGCAATGGGGCATGCTGGCGCCGCTGCGCCCGCCGGGGCCGTGGGTGGTGCACGCCTTCAACGTGGCCGTGGTGTTCGCCATGGGCGCCTACACGGCCCGCTACTACTACGGCACCGTGCGCCGCGCGGAGCAGCAGCTGGCGGCCCTGGCGGCCACCGACCCGCTCACGGGCCTGTCCAACCGCCGCAGCCTGCTCGACCAGGCCGGGCAGGCGCTCGCCCATGCCCGCCGCACGGACGAGCACACGGCGCTGGTGCTGGCCGACATCGACCACTTCAAGCACACCAACGACGCCCACGGGCACGAGGCGGGCGACCGCGCCATCGTCCACGTGGCCACGCTGCTGGCCCGCTGCTGCCGGGCGCAGGACCTGGCCGCGCGCTGGGGCGGCGAGGAATTCCTGCTGCTGCTGCCGGCCACCACCGCCAGCGCCGCCGCCACGTTCGCGGAGCGCCTGCGCGACGCGGTGGAGCGCCAGCCCCTCGTGCACGAGGGCGCCACCATCGCCGTGACCATCTCGCTCGGCGTGGCCGAAATGCGCGGCCAGGAGCCCCTGGGCGCCGCCATCGCGCGGGCCGACCAGGCGCTCTACCGCAGCAAGGAGGCCGGGCGCAACCGCGTCACGGTGAGCGAGGGGCCGCAAGCACTCCTGGATTGATAGCTGCTTGCGCCCGCCCAGCAAGGGCTGGAGGCCATTTTTCTTTAAAACCTACCCCAGCCGCTCGCGCATGTGCGCCTCGGCGGCAGGCAGGGCGGCGCGCACCTGCGCTTCGCGGGCGGCATCGCGTTCGCGCTGGGCCTGCGCCCACACGGGGGCCGGGAAGTGGCTGTCCCAGCCGAAGCGCGCGATCACGTGCCAGTGCAGGTGCGGCACCACGTTGCCCAGGGCGGCGAGGTTGATCTTGGCGGGCTGCAGCACCTCGCGCAGCGCCTGCTCGACCACGGCCACGGCCTCCATGCAGTGCTGGCGGTCGGCGGGCGAGAGGTCGGAGAACTCGGCTGCGTGCGCGTTCCAGACCACGCGGTAGAAGGCCGGAAAGCCCCGCGCGACCTCCTCGTCGGCACGGATCACGCGCAGCCTGTCGCCGCGCCAGACCAGCGTGCCGCCGTCCGCCGCGCACAGAGGGCAGGACGAAAGGCAGGACGAAGGGCCGGTCACACCAGCACCCGCTCGATGCCGCCCGCGTTGGCGCGCTGCACGTACTCGGGCATCCAGTCTTCGCCGAGGATCTGGCGGGCCATCTCGACCACGATGTAGTCGGCTTCGAGCAGGCCGTTCGTGAGGTCGTCCTGGTAGCGGTTCAGGCCCATCAGGCAGCTCGGGCAGGAGGTGAGGATCTTCACGTTCCCACTGGCCGGCACCGCGCCGCTGGCGCGCAGTTGGGCCTCGCCCTTGCGGATCTCCTGCTCCTTGCGAAAGCGCACCTGGGTGGAGATGTCGGGGCGCGACACCGCCAGGCTGCCGCTTTCGCCGCAGCAGCGGTCGCTCTTGAGCACCTGCTCGCCCACCAGGGCCTTGACGGTCTTCATGGAGTCGCCCTGCTTCATGGGGTTGTGGCAGGGCTCGTGGTACAGGAAGCCGCCCTGGCCCGCCGGGAGGGTGATGCCCTTTTCGAGCAGGTACTCGTGGATGTCGATGATGCGGCTGCCGGGGAATATCTCCTCGAATTTGTAGCCCTGCAGTTGGTCGTAGCAGGTGCCGCAGCTCACCACCACGGTCTTGATGTCCAGGTAGTTCAGCGTGTTGGCCATGCGGTGGAAGAGCACCCGGTTGTCGGTGATCATCTTCTCGGCCTTGGCGAACTGGCCGTTGCCGCGCTGGGGGTAGCCGCAGCACAGGTAGCCAGGCGGCAGCACGGTTTGCACGCCCGCGTGCCACAGCATGGCCTGGGTGGCCAGGCCCACCTGGCTGAACAGGCGCTCGGAGCCGCAGCCGGGGAAGTAGAACACCGCCTCGGTCTCGGCCGTGGTGGCCTGGGGGTTACGGATGATGGGCACGTAGTCCGGGTTCTCGATGTCCATCAGCGCGCGCGCCGTCTTCTTGGGCAGGCCGCCGGGCATCTTCTTGTTCACGAAGTGGATCACCTGCTCCTTGACCGGCGCGGTGCCCACCGTGGCCGGCGGCGCGCCGGTCTGCCTGCGCGCCACCAGGGACAGCATGCGGTTGGCCAAGCGCTGGCCCTTGAAGCTCAGGTTCGTCATTGCGTGGGCGAACTGGATGCCGCCCACGTTCTGCGTGCCGATGAACCAGGCCTGGAACGCCGCCATGGGCCGCCAGCTCTTCTTGCCCATCTTGCGCAGCAGGTTGCGCATGTTCATCGTCACGTCGCCGAAGTCGATCTTCACCGGGCAGGGCGTGAGGCACTTGTGGCACACGGTGCAGTGGTCGGCCACGTCCTCGAACTCCTGCCAGTGCTTGATGGACACGCCGCGGCGCGTCTGTTCCTCGTACAGGAAGGCCTCGACCAGCAGGGAGGTGGCGAGGATCTTGTTGCGCGGGCTGTACAGCAGGTTGGCACGCGGCACGTGCGTGGCGCACACGGGCTTGCACTTGCCGCAGCGCAGGCAGTCCTTGACGCTGTCGGCGATGGCGCCGATGTCGCTCTGCTGCATGATGAGCGACTCGTGCCCCATGAGGCCGAAGCTGGGCGTGTAGGCGTTGGTGAGGTCGGCGAACATCAGCGATTTGCGGGCCGAATCGCCCTCCAGCGCCCGTCCACCTTGCGCCGCCAGCTCATGATTCCGGAGCAGCTTGCCCTGGTTGAAGCGGCCTTCCGGGTCCACCTTCTGCTTGTACGCGGCGAACGGGGCCAGTTCTTCGTCGGTGAGGAATTCGAGCTTGGTGATGCCGATGCCGTGCTCGCCCGAGATCACGCCGTCCAGGCCGCGCGCCAGCACCATGATGCGCGCCACGGCCTCGTGCGCGGTCTGCAGCATGTCGTAGTCGTCGCTGTTGACGGGGATGTTGGTGTGCACGTTGCCGTCGCCCGCGTGCATGTGCAGCGCCACCCACACGCGGCCCTTGAGCACGCGCTGGTGGATGGCCACGGTCTCCTTGAGCAGCGGCTCGAACGCCGCGCCTGCGAAGATCTGCGCGAGCGGCTGGCGGATCTGCGTCTTCCAGCTCGCGCGCAGCGAATGGTCTTGCAGCTGCGGGAACAGCGTGGCCACGCCGTCGAGCCAGCCCTGCCACAGCGCGCGCACCTCGGCCACCAGGGCTTGGGCCTGGGCCACGCGGTCTTCGAGCAGCTCGGCCGCGGGGATCTCGCTCGCGTCGTCCTGCTTGCCCAGCGGCAGGTTGCCGTGGGCGAAGAAGTCGGCCAGCGCGTCGCACAGCTTGAGCTTGTTGCGCAGGCTCAGTTCGATGTTGATGCGCTCGATGCCGTCGGTGTACTCGGCCATGCGCGGCAGCGGGATCACCACGTCCTCGTTGATCTTGAAGGCGTTGGTGTGGCGGCTGATGGCCGCCGTGCGCTTGCGGTCGAGCCAGAACTTCTTGCGCGCCTCGGCGCTGATGGCGATGAAGCCCTCGCCGCTGCGGGTGTTGGCCAGGCGCACGACCTCGCTGGTCACGCGGGCCACTTCGTCCGCGTCGTCACCCGCGATGTCGCCGATCAGCACCATCTTGGGCAGGCCGCCGTTGCCCTTCTTGCTCTTGGTGGCGTAGCCCACGGCCTTCAGGTAGCGGTCGTCCAGGTGCTCCAGGCCCGCGAGCAGCACGCCGCTGCGCTTTTGCTCCGCGAACATGAAGTCCTTGATCTCGACGATGCTCGGCACCGCGTCCTTGGCATTGCCGAAGAACTCCAGGCACACGGTGCGCGTGTGCTCTGGCATGCGGTGCACCACCCAGCGCGCGCTGGTGATGAGGCCGTCGCAGCCCTCCTTCTGGATGCCGGGCAGGCCCGAGAGGAATTTGTCCGTCACGTCCTTGCCCAGGCCTTCCTTGCGGAAGGTCTTGCCGGGAATGTCAAGCCGCTCGGTGCGCACGGGCGTCTTGCCGTCGGCCTCGAAGTACTGCAGCTCGAAGCTGGCCACCTCGGCATCGTGGATCTTGCCCATGTTGTGGCCAATGCGCGTGACTTCGAGCCACTGCGCGTCGGGCGTGACCATGCGCCAGCTTGCCAGGTTGTCCAGCGCCGTGCCCCACAGCACGGCCTTTTTGCCGCCCGCGTTCATGGCGATGTTGCCGCCGATGCAGCTTGCCTCGATCGACGTGGGGTCCACCGCAAACACGTAGCCGCCGCGCTCGGCCGCATCGGCCACGCGCTGCGTGACCACACCCGCCTCGCTCCAGACGGTGGCCACCTCGCGGTCCATGCCGGGCAGGGTTTTCATCTCCACCTCGGACATGGCTTCGAGCTTTTCGGTGTTGATGACGGCGCTTTTCCACGTCAGAGGAATCGCCCCGCCGGTGTAGCCCGTGCCGCCGCCACGCGGGATGATGGTCAGGCCCAGCTCGATACAGCCTTTGACGATGCCCGCCATCTCGGCCTCGCTGTCGGGCGTGAGCACCACGAACGGGTATTCCACGCGCCAGTCGGTCGCGTCGGTCACGTGGGAGACGCGTGAGAGGCCGTCGAACTTGATGTTGTCCTTGGCGGTGAGGCGCCCCAGCGTGCGCTGCACCTTGCGGCGCAGTTGCGCGGCCTCGACGAAGGTGGCGTCGAACGCCTGCACGGCGCGGCGCGCGGCCTCGACAAGCTGGCCCACGAGGCGGTCGCGCTCCGGGTCGTCCTGGGGCGTGCGGCGCTTCTCGATCTCGGCCAGGCGGTGCTGCAGCGCCTCCACCAGCAGCTTGCGGCGCGCGGGGTTGTCGAGCAGGTCGTCCTGCAGGTAGGGGTTGCGCTGCACCACCCAGATGTCGCCCAGCACCTCGTAGAGCATGCGGGCCGAACGGCCCGTGCGGCGCTCCTTGCGCAACTGGTCGAGCACGTCCCAGGATGAGGCCCCCAGCAGGCGGATGACGATTTCCCGGTCGGAAAACGAGGTGTAGTTGTAGGGAATCTCGCGCAGACGGACGGGCTCGGCAGCCTGCGCCTGCAGCGCTGCCAGTGCAATCGGAACGTTCATGGGGTCAACCTGGGGTGGGCGCCGCGCGCCCATGAGCCTCGGGGCCGCGATTTTATAGGAGCGTGCCCCGGCACGCCGGCGCCGGCAATAGGCCGGCCCCTCCAGGCCGGAACGTCAGAACAGCACGCGGCAGCGGATGGTGCCCGGTACCTGGGCGAGCTTTTCCTGCGCGAGTTCGGAGGACTGGGCGTCCAGGTCGATCACCACGTAGCCCACCTTTTCATTGGTCTGCAGGTACTGCGCGGCGATGTTGATCTGGTTGTCCGAGAAGATCTGGTTGATCTGCGAGAGCACGCCGGGCACGTTGCGGTGGATGTGCAGGATGCGGTGCTTGCCCGGGTGCGCGGGCAGCGCCACCTCGGGGAAGTTGACTGAGGTGATGCTGGTGCCGTTGTCGCTGTACTTCACGAGCTTCTCGGCCACCTCCAGGCCGATGTTGGCCTGCGCCTCCATCGTGGAGCCGCCGATGTGGGGCGTGAGGATCGCGTGGTCGATCCCGCGCAGCGGCGACACGAACTCGTCCTTGTTGCTCTTGGGCTCGGCGGGGAACACGTCGACGGCCGCGCCCAGCAGCCGGCGCGCCTTCAGCGCCTGGGCCAGCGGCTCGATCTCGACCACGGTGCCGCGCGAGGCGTTGATCAGGATGGCGCCCGGCTTCATGGCCGCGATCTCGGCCGCGCCGATCATCCACTGCGTGGAAGGCAGCTCGGGCACGTGCAGGCTCACGATGTCGCTCTGGGCCAGCAGGTCGTTCAGCGAGGCCACCTGGCGCGCGTTGCCCAGCGGCAGCTTGTTCACCACGTCATGGAAGACGACCCGCATGCCCAGAGCCTCCGCGATCACCGACAGCTGCGTGCCGATGGAGCCGTAGCCCACGATGCCCAGCGTCTTGCCGCGGATCTCGTAGGCGTTGTCGGCGCTCTTGAGCCAGCCGCCGCGGTGCGCCACGGCGTTCTTCTCGGGCACGCCGCGCAGCAGCAGGATGGCCTCGGCCAGCACCAGCTCAGCCACCGAGCGGGTGTTGGAGTACGGCGCGTTGAACACCGCAATGCCGCGCTCGCGCGCGGCATTCAGGTCCACCTGGTTGGTGCCGATGCAAAAGCACCCCACGGCCACGAGCTTGTGGGCATGCGCGAACACGTCCGCGGTCAGTTGCGTGCGTGAGCGGATGCCCACGAAGTGCGCGTCCGCGATCTTGCGGTGCAGCGCGTCGCCCTCCAGCGCCCCGGGGAGCAGTTCGACCTGCGTATAGCCCGCGGCGCGCAGCACGTCCACCGCGCAAGGGTGGATGCCTTCGAGCAACAGGAACTTGATCTTGCTTTTATCGAGAGAAGTCTTGGCCATGGCGTGATGAATGGAAAGTGATTGCCGGAAGTCCGGATCATTGTGCACCGCACAAATCCCTGTTCGCATCCATGCGATTGCCCCGGCCGGGTGGAAGCCGCACTCCAAAAGCGCGCCGCATCGTCACGAAACCGTCACGCCAATGCCACAATCCAGGCACATTGCCGTCGGCGGGTTTACCCGGTTGTTACCGTTTTTTTGGTATGCGACAACGACACATTCCCGTCATGAAACGCGCACACCATCGCGCTTTCATGCCTATCGTCCATCAACGAGGAGTATTCATGCAGATCAAGCACTTGGCGCTGGCCGCCGCCGTGACCGCCACCAGCCTGGCCGCGCAGGCCCAGACCGAAATCCAATGGTGGCATTCCATGACGGCCGTCAACAACGAGTGGGTGAATGACCTGGCCCGGCAGTTCAACGAGAGCCAGAAGGAATACAAGGTCGTGCCCACCTACAAGGGCGCCTACGACGAGTCGATGACCGCCGCCATCGCCGCGTTCCGCTCGGGCAACGCGCCCGACATCCTGCAGGTGTTCGAGGTGGGCACCGCCACCATGATGGCGTCCAAGGGCGCGACGGTGCCCGTGGGCAAGGTGATGAACGACGCGGGCGCCGCCTTCGACCCCAAGGCCTACATCCCCGCCGTGGCCGGCTACTACACCGCCCCGAACGGCCAGATGCTGAGCTTCCCGTTCAACAGCTCGACCACCGTTTTCTATTACAACAAGGACGCCTTCAAGAAGGCGGGCCTGAACCCCGACAAGGCCCCAACCACCTGGCCCGAGGTGTTCGAGGCCGCCAAGAAGCTCAAGGCCAGCGGCCACAGCTGCCCCATGACGCTGGCCTGGCAGGGCTGGACGCAGCTCGAATCCTTCTCCGCCTGGCACAACGTGGAGTTCGCCACCGAGCAGAACGGCCTGTCCGCCAACGGCTACAAGGCGCGCATGAAGATCAACTCGCCGCTGCACGTGCGCCACATCCAGAACCTGGCCGAGGCCGCCAAGAACGGCGAGTTCGTCTACAAGGGCCGCGGTTCCATTCCCCAGGCCTCGTTCACTGCGGGCGAGTGCGCGATGATCCAGACCTCGTCGGGCTTCTACGGCGACGTGGCCAAGAACGCCAAGTTCGCCTACGGCCTGTCCACCCTGCCCTACTACCCCGACGTGAAGGGCGCGCCGCAGAATACCGTGATCGGCGGCGCCTCGCTGTGGGTCATGGCGGGCAAGCCGGCCGCGCACTACAAGGGCGTGGCCAAGTTCTTCGAGTTCCTGTCCGACACCAAGGTGCAGGCCGCCAGCCACCAGCGCACCGGCTACCTGCCCGTGACCATGGCCGCGTACGACCTGACGGAAAAGTCCGGCTTCTACGAGAAGCACCCCGGCACCGACACCGCCGTGACGCAGATGATCCGCAAGGTGACCGACAAGTCGCGCGGCATCCGCCTGGGCAACTACGTGCAGATCCGCACCATCGAGGACGAGGAACTCGAACAGGTGTGGGCGGGCAAGAAGTCCGCCAAGGACGCGCTGGACGCCATCGTCTCGCGCGGCAACGAGCTGCTGGCCCGCTTCGAGAAGTCGTACAAGAAGTAAGCCGCACCGGCCGGCCGCGCCCCGCGACGGGCACGGCACCCCGCCATGATGCGCCGTGGGCTGAACCAGCCCGCGGCGGTTTTTTTATTTCTGGTCCTCCATGGAAAAACGCGTACTTTTCCGCTCCGGCTGGCTGCCCTGGGTGCTGATCGCGCCGCAGCTGGCCATCATCGGCATCTTCTTTTTCTGGCCCGCCGCGCAGGCTGTGCTGCAGTCGTTCCAGATGGAGGACGCCTTCGGCATGAGCACCGAGTGGGTCGGCTTCGACAACTTCCGCACCCTGTTCTCCGACCCGTCCTACCTGGACTCGTTCTACCGCACCGCGCTGTTCTCGGTGCTGGTGGCGGGGGTCGGCATCGCCACGTCGCTCGCGCTGGCGATCTTCGCGGACCGCATCGTGCGCTTCGCCATGGTCTACAAGACCCTGCTCATCATTCCCTACGCCGTGGCGCCCGTGATCGCGGGCGTGCTGTGGATCTTCATGTTCTCGCCCTCGCTGGGCGTGGTGGCCTACTTCCTGGACAAGCTGGGCTACACCTGGAACCACCTGATGAACGAGAATCAGGCCATGGCGCTGATCGTGCTGGCCGCGGTGTGGAAGCAGATCTCCTACAACTTCCTGTTCTTCCTGGCCGGCCTGCAGTCCATTCCCAAGGCGCTGATCGAGGCGGCCTCCATCGACGGCGCGGGCCCGTGGCGGCGCTTCTGGAACATCCAGCTGCCCCTGCTGTCGCCCACCACCTTCTTCCTGCTGGTGATCAACATCGTCTACGCCTTCTTCGACACCTTCGGCATCATCGACGCCGCCACCCACGGCGGCCCCGGCCAATCGACCTCGATCCTGGTCTACAAGGTGTACCTGGACGGCTTCAAGGCGCTGGACCTGGGCGGCTCCGCGGCGCAGTCGGTGATCCTCATGCTGATCGTGGTGGTGCTGACCGTGATCCAGTTCCGCTACGTTGAAAAGAAAGTGCAGTACTGACCATGGTGGACCGCAATCCCTGGCTCAACGTCCTCTCCCACGCCGTGCTGATCCTCGGCGTGGCCATCGTCGCCTTCCCGCTGTACCTGGCGCTGGTGGCCTCCACGCACACCGCCACCGAGATCGTGCAGGCGCCCATGCCGCTGCTGCCCGGCTCCCACCTGTGGGAGAACTACCGCGACGCGCTGCTGGGCTCGGGCAAGCTGGGCTCCAACACCAACGTCGTGCGCATGATGTGGGTGAGCTTCGTGGTGGCCATGGTCATCACCGTGGGCAAGATCGCGATCTCGCTGCTGTCCGCGTTCGCCATCGTCTACTTCCGCTTCCCCATGAAGATGGTCTGCTTCTGGGCCATCTTCCTCACGCTCATGCTGCCCGTGGAAGTGCGCATCCTGCCCACCTACAAGGTGGTGGCCCAGTTGGGCCTGCTCAACAGCTACGCGGGCCTGTCGCTGCCGCTGATCGCCTCGGCCACGGCCACCTTCCTGTTCCGCCAGTTCTTCCTCACGGTGCCCGATGAGCTGGTGGAGGCCGCCCGCATCGACGGCGCGGGCCCCATGCGCTTTTTCATCGACGTGCTGGTGCCGCTGTCGCGCACCTCCATCGCGGCGCTGTTCGTCATCCAGTTCATCTACGGCTGGAACCAGTACCTGTGGCCGCTCTTGATGACGACCTCGGAAGACATGTACCCCGTGGTCGTGGGCATCAAGCGCATGGTGGCGGGCGGCGGCGAGGCCGCCATCGACTGGAACATCGCCATGGCCACCGCCATCCTGGCCATGCTGCCGCCCACGCTGGTGGTGATGCTGATGCAAAAGTGGTTCGTCAAGGGCCTGGTCGATACAGAGAAGTGAAATTCCATAGCAGCCGGCGCCCGCCCCATCTGCACAGAACTCCATTTTTATCCCTATGGCATCCATCTCCCTCAAGAACATCGTCAAGCACTACGGCAGCGGCAAGTCGGCCGTGCCCGTCATCCACGGCGTGAACGCCGAGATCCAGGACGGCGAATTCATCGTGCTGGTCGGCCCCTCGGGCTGCGGCAAGTCCACGCTGCTGCGCATGATCGCGGGCCTCGAGGAAATCACCAGCGGCGAGCTGCGCATCGGCAGCCAGGTGGTCAACGACCTGGAGCCCGCCAAGCGCGATATCGCCATGGTGTTCCAGAACTACGCGCTCTACCCGCACATGACGAACTACGAGAACATGGCCTACGGCCTGAAGCTCGCCAAGGTGCCCAAGGACGAGATCAAGGCGCGCGTGGACAAGGCCGCCCGCATCCTCGAACTCTCCCACCTGCTCGACCGCAAGCCGCGCCAGCTCTCGGGCGGGCAGCGCCAGCGCGTGGCCATGGGCCGCGCCATCGTGCGCCAGCCGCAGGTGTTCCTGTTCGACGAGCCGCTCTCCAACCTCGACGCCAAGCTGCGCGCGCAGACCCGCATCGAGATCCAGAAGCTGCACGCCGACCTGGGCATCACCAGCCTGTTCGTGACCCACGACCAGGTCGAGGCCATGACGCTCGCGCAGCGCATGATCGTGCTCAACGGCGGCCACGTGGAGCAGTTCGGCACGCCCGAGGAGGTCTACCACACGCCCGCCTCCACCTTCGTCGCCAGCTTCATCGGCTCGCCGCCCATGAACCTGCTGCACAACCCGCCGGGCGCCCAGGCCGGGCGCATCCTGGGCGTGCGCCCCGAGCACATCGACCTGGCAGCCACCGAAAGAAGCTGGGCCTTCGCCGTCGAAACCGTCGAGCTGCTGGGCGCCGAGCGCCTGCTCTACGGCAAGGTGGGCGGCGAGAGCGTGACCGTGCGCGTCGAGGAAGGCCGCGCCTACCCCAAGCCGGGCGAAACCACGCAGATCGCCCCGCGCCCCGACCGCCTGCACTGGTTCGACGCCGCCACCGGAAAGCGCCTGCCATGACCGCGGCCGCCGCCCCGGCCACCGGCTGGCCCTACCCCCGCTGGATCGCCCACCGCGGCGCGGGCAAGCTCGCGCCCGAGAACACGCTGGCCGCGTTCCGCCTGGGCGCCCGGCACGGCTACCGCATGTTCGAGTGCGACGCCAAGCTGAGCGCCGACGGGGTGGTCTTTCTTATGCACGACGCCACGCTCGCGCGCACCACCAACGGCCAAGCGCATTTCGGCAACGGCGCAAGCGCCGTGGGCGGCGACCATCCCTGGAGCGAACTGGCGCAGTTGGACGCGGGCGGCTGGCATTCGCGCCGGTATGCGGGCGAGCCGCTGCCCACGCTGGAGAACGCGGCGCGCTTTTGCATCGCCAACGGCTGCCACCTCAACATCGAGATCAAGCCCACGCCCGGCACGGAAGAAGCCACGGGCCGCGCCGTGGCCGCCCTGGCCCAGCGGCTGTGGCAAGGCCAGGCCGTGCCGCCGCTGCTCACGTCCTTCAAGCCCGCCGCGCTGGCCGGTGCGCGCGAAGCCGCGCCCGCGCTGCCGCGCGGCCTGCTGCTCGACGCGCTGGCCGAGGGCTGGCTGGACACGGCGCGCGGCCTCGGCTGCGCCGCCGTGGTCTGCAACCATGCGCTGTGGGATGCAGGGCACGTCGCCCAGGTCCATGGCGCCGGAATGCGCGCCCTGAGCTACACGGTGAACGACGAATGGGCAGCCCAGCGCCTGATCGGCCTGGGCACGGACGGCATCATCACCGACCGCATCGACCTGTTCAGCCCGGCCTGAACTACCGGCGCGTCAGCGCCCACTGGCAGGTGGCGCAGGCCACCACCAGCGCGCCGTAGGTCAGCATCTTGCCGTCGCGCCCCAGCAGCACGAGGCCGCCCGCCAGCACGGCGCATCCCACTACGAAAATAATAGCTGCTCGCGCAAACCAGCCAAGCGCTGGACGGCTTTTTTGCCCCCAAACCAGCGCCCACAGGCCCAGCAGCACGGCCAGCGCCAGCGCGGGGGCCGCGAAGTTCAGCACGTGGTTGGCAAGGGCCAGGGGAGGCATCGGGGGTGTGGGACGAAATGACCTAGATCAAGACTGTGGCAGGCAGGCTGCCAGGAAAGGCCGCCAATTTTATAATCCCCCCATGGCAGTCTGGGCCCTCGGCATCAACCACACGACCGCGCCGCTCGATCTGCGTGGCCGTTTCGCGTTCGCGCTCGACCAGATCGCCCCCACGCTGCAGGGCCTGCGCCAATCCCTGGGCAACGCCAGCCGCCATCCCGGCGTGGAGACGGCCATTCTCTCCACCTGCAACCGCACCGAGATCTACTGCGCCGCCGAGGCCTCCGCGCTTGACCACACGCTGGGCTGGCTCGCGCAAAGCGGCGGCGTCAGCCCCGCGCTGCTGCGCTCGCACTCGTACACGCTTGAAGACAGCCTGGTCGCGCGCCACGCCTTCCGCGTGGCCAGCGGGCTCGACTCCATGGTGCTCGGCGAGGCGCAGATCCTCGGCCAGATGAAGGACGCCGTGCGTGCCGCCGAGGGTGCGGGCGCCCTGGGCACCACGCTCAACCAGCTCTTCCAGCGCAGCTTCGCCGTGGCCAAGGAAGTGCGCACCAGCACCGACATCGGCGCGCACAGCATCAGCATGGCCGCCGCCGCCGTACGCCTGGCGGGCCAGCTGTTCGAGGACCTGGGCCAGATCCGCGTGCTGTTCGTGGGCGCGGGCGAGATGATCGAGCTGTGCGCCACGCACTTCGCGGCCAAGAACCCCAAGCAGATCGCCATCGCCAACCGCACGCTGGAGCGCGGCGAGAAGCTCGCCACGCGCTTCGGCGGCGAGGTGATGCGCCTGGCCGACCTGCCCGCGCGCCTGCACGAGTTCGACGCCGTCATCAGCTGCACCGCCAGCAGCCTGCCCATCATCGGCCTGGGCGCCGTGGAGCGCGCGCTCAAGAAGCGCCGCCACCGCCCCATGTTCATGGTGGACCTGGCCGTGCCGCGCGACATCGAGCCCGAGGTCAAGGCCCTGGGCGACGTGTACCTCTACACCGTGGACGACCTCGCCAGCGTGGTGCAGACCGCGCAGGCCAACCGCCAGGCCGCCGTGGCGCAGGCCGAGGCCATCATCGACGCGGGCGTGCAGAGCTTCATGCACTGGATGGAGCTGCGCGCGCCCGCCGGCGGCGAAGGCGGCGTGGTGCCGCTGATCCAGCAGCTCAACGCCCAGGCCGATGAATGGCGCGTCCTGGAGATCGCCCGCGCCAAGAAGCTGCTGGCCCGGGGCGAGGACGTGGACGCCGTGCTCGAGGCCCTCTCGCGCGGCCTCACGCAAAAGATGCTCCACGGCACCCTGGCCGAGCTGCGCGCGGGCGACGCCGATACGCGCGCGCAAACCGCACAGACCGTCTCGCGCCTGTTCCTGCGCAAAGAGCGTTAGCGCTCCCGCGCCGCCAACCAATCCATAAGCCAAATCGGCCTCTTGCGCCCGCCCAGCAGGCGCAAGCAGCTACTGAAACAGTAGCAAACCCCATTCTCCTACCCTATGAAACCCTTTCTCAGAAGCCAGCTGGAGCGCTATGCCCAGCGCCTCGAAGAACTCGATTTCCTGCTCTCGCGCGAAGACATCATGGCCGACATGGCCCAGTACCGCACCATCTCGCGCGAGCACGCCGACGTGACCGCCGTGGCCGGCCGCTACGCGCGCTACCGCCAGCGCGAGGCCGACCTCGCCAGCGCGCAGGAGATGCTCGAAGACCCCGACATGGCCGACATGGCGCGCGAGGAAATCGCCGCCGCCGGGGCCGAGCTCGCGCAGCTCGAGGACGAACTGCAGCGCCTGCTTTTGCCGAAGGACCCCGACGAGGCGCGCAACGCCTTCATCGAAATACGCGCGGGCACGGGCGGCGACGAATCCGCGCTGTTCGCGGGTGACCTCGCGCGCATGTACACGCGCTACGCCGACAGCGCGGGCTGGAAGGTCGAGATCATGAGCGCCAACGAGAGCGAGCTCGGCGGCTACAAGGAGGTAGTGCTGCGCGTGGAAGGCGACCATGTGTACGGCGCGCTGCGCTTCGAGTCCGGCGGCCACCGCGTGCAGCGCGTGCCCGCCACCGAGACGCAAGGGCGCATCCACACCAGCGCCTGCACCGTGGCCGTAATGCCCGAGCCCGACGAGCAGCAGGCCATCACCCTCAACCCCGCCGACCTGCGCATCGACACCTTCCGCGCCAGCGGCGCGGGCGGCCAGCACATCAACAAGACCGACTCCGCCGTGCGCGTGGTGCACATCCCCACCGGCATCGTCGCCGAATGCCAGGACGGGCGCAGCCAGCACAGCAACAAGGCCAAGGCGCTGCAGGTGCTGCAGGCGCGCATTCAAGAGAAAGAACGCAGCGAGCGCGCCGCCAAGGAGGCCGCGCTGCGCAAAGGCCTGATCGGCAGCGGCGACCGCAGCGACCGCATCCGCACCTACAACTACCCGCAGGGGCGCCTGACCGACCACCGCATCAACCTCACGCTCTACAAGCTCGCCAACATCATGGAAGGCGACCTGGGCGACGTGCTCACCGCCCTGCGCCACGCGCACGAGGCCGAACAGCTCGCCGAGCTGGAGACCCAGTGATCCGCGAAGCCCTCGCCCAAGCCCAGCGCATGGGCCTGGCGCGCATCGACGCGCAGATGCTGCTGCTGCACGCGCTGGGCCGCGACACCGGCGACCGCGCCTGGCTCCTCGCGCACGATGGCGACGCGCTCCCCCCGCAGGCCGCCGCGGCCTTCGGCGATGCCTGCGCGCGCCGTGCCGCAGGCGAGCCCGTGGCCTACCTCACCGGCCGCAAGGCCTTCTACGGCCTCACCCTGCACGTGGACGCCCGCGTACTCGACCCGCGCCCCGACACCGAAACCCTGGTGGACTGGGCGCTGGAGCTGGCCGGCCCCGCCGCCCGCATGGCCGACCTGGGCACGGGCAGCGGCGCCATCGCCCTGGCCCTGCAGCACCAGCGCCCGCACGCCCGGGTGCTGGCCGTGGACGCCAGCGCCGATGCCCTGGCCGTGGCCCGCACCAATGCCGAGCGGCTGGGCCTGCCCGTGCGCTTCGCCCAGGGCGACTGGCTCGACGGCATCGCAGGCCCGTTCGACCTGATCGTGAGCAACCCGCCCTACATCCCCGCGGCCGACCCGCACTTGGCCGCGCTCACGCACGAACCGCTGTCGGCCCTGGCCAGCGGCAGCGACGGCCTTCAAGACATCCGCGCCCTCATCGCGCAGGCCCCGGCCCGGCTCGCCCCCGGCGGCTGGCTGCTGCTGGAGCATGGCCACGACCAGGCCGAAGCCGTGCAGGCCCTGCTGCGGGCGGCCGGCTTTGCACAGGTGCAAAGCCGGCGCGATTTGGCCGGAATTGCCCGCTGCACCGGCGGGTCAATACCCGGAGAGACCGGGGAATGAAATAATCGAGCCCATCCACAGGAGCATTCCATGAGCGACGTTCAGCAACGCATCGACCAACTGGTCAAGACCAACAACATCCTGCTGTTTATGAAGGGCAGCGCCAGCTTCCCCATGTGCGGCTTCTCCGGCCGCGCCGTGCAGATCCTGAAGGCCTGCGGCGTCGATCCCAAGGACATCGCCACCGTGAACGTGCTGGAGGACGACGCCATCCGCCAAGGCATCAAGGACTACAGCCACTGGCCCACCATCCCGCAGCTCTACGTGAAGGGCGAGTTCATCGGCGGCTCGGACATCATGATGGAGATGTACGAATCGGGCGAACTGCAGCAGGCGCTGGGCGCACAGGGCTGAGATCCAGCACACCATCTGCTTCGCTTGCGCCAGGGCCGCCTTCGGGCGGCCTTTTGCCTTTTGCTTGCCCACAACAAGGGGGGTGGTTTGGGAGCTTTTCCGGCATTGCGGCGGGCACGTTGTGTGCTTGAATGTTTGCGTGACCCCATCACCCAGGAGCATGCAATGACCACCCATAGCCTTGTTCCCCAAGCCCCGGGCCTGCACCTGCCCGTGGCCCAGATGCGCAGCGTGTTCCACCCCGGCGACGTGGAGCGCAAGCTGGCCCGGCTGCAGGACGCCGGCAGCCAGCGCGAGCACGAGACGCTGCGCACCGTCTATGAACGCATGCTGGAGCGCGGCCCCGAGCGCTTCCAGGTCAAACCCTCGGGCGTGCCCGACATGGCGGGCCTGTACGAACAGTTGCCCAACTTCACCGAGGTGCTGGACGACGTGAAGCGCCACGTGGCCCTGGCGCAGGACAGCAGCGATGGCCTGGAGGTCACGCCCATGCTGCTGCTGGGCCCGCCCGGCATCGGCAAGACCCACTTCGCGCGCCAGTTGGCCGAGCTGCTGGGCACGGGCATGAACCTGCTGCCCATGAGCTCGATGACGGCGGGCTGGCTGCTCTCGGGCTCGTCCGCGCAGTGGAAGGGCGCGCGCCCCGGCAAGGTGTTCGAAGCGCTGGTGGAGGGCGAGTATGCCAACCCCGTGATCGTGGTGGACGAAATCGACAAGGCCAGCAGCGACGCGCAGTACGACCCGCTGGGCGCGCTGTACAGCCTGCTGGAGCACGACACGGCCCAGAGCTTCACCGACGAGTTCGCCGAGGTCGCCATCGACGCGAGCCAGGTCATCTGGATCACCACGGCCAACGACAGCCGGGGCATCCCAGACCCGATCCTGAACCGCATGAACGTGTTCGAGGTGCAGGCCCCCACGCCCGAGCAGGCCCGTGCCATCGCGCGCAACCTGTACCAGGGCATCCGCGCCGGGCACGACTGGGGCCGGCTCCTCGACCCCGAGCCGGGCGACGACGTGCTCGACCTGCTGGCCCAGATGCCGCCGCGCGAGATGCGCCGCGCGCTCATGACGGGCTTCGGCAACGCGCGGCTCGCCCAGCGCGGCACCGTGGAGGTGGCCGACCTGCCCAAGGCGGCCGCGGGGCGCGGGCGCATCGGCTTCGTGCAGTAGCCATGGCTAGGCGGCCCGTTACACTTTCGGGCTGCCTACCATGACGCTCACGCAAAGCCTCTTCGTCATCGCGCTGCTGATCGCCGCCAGCGCCTTCTTCTCCATGGCCGAGATCTCGCTCGCGGCCTCGCGCCGCCTGCGCCTGCGCCAGATGGCCGACGAGGGCGACGCGCGCGCCGACCGCGTGCTGCGCATGCAGGAGCAGCCCGGCGACTACTTCACCGTGGTGCAGGTGGGGCAGAACGCGGTGGCCATCCTGGGCGGCATCGTGGGCGAAGGGGCGCTGAGCCCACACTTTTCCGCCCTCTTTTCACTCTGGATGGGCATGGCGCGGGCCGAGACGGCGGGCTTTCTGTGCTCGTTCTTCATCATCACCTCGCTGTTCATCCTGCTGGCCGACCTGTTCCCCAAGCGCCTGGGCATGGCCGAGCCCGAGCGGCAGGCCGTGCGGCTGGCGCGGCCCATGGGTGCGCTCATCGGCCTGCTGCGGCCCGTGGTGTGGCTCTACAGCCGGGGGGCGGACGCGCTGTTCCGCCTCCTGGGCCTGCCGTCGCTGCGCGACGACCGCATCACCTCCGACGACATCCTGGCCACCATGGAGGCCGGCGCCCGCGCCGGGGTGCTGGCCGCGCGCGAGCAGCAGGTCATCACCAATGTGTTCGAGCTGGACACGCGCACCGTCTCCAGCGCCATGTCGCCGCGCGACCGCATCGCGTTCTTCCTGCGCGACGAGCCCGATTCGGTGATCCGCCTGCGCATCGCGGCCGAGCCGTTCTCCACCTACCCGGTGTGCGAGGGCGACATCGACCACGTGGTGGGCTATGTGGACGCCAAGGATCTGTTCCAGCGCGTGCTGAACGATCAGCCCATTTCGCTGGCCGACGACAGCCTGGTGCGCAAGGTGCTCATCGTGCCCGACCGGCTCACGCTCTCCGAGGTGCTGGAGCAGTTCCGCCAGGTGCACGAGGACTTCGCCGTGATCGTGAACGAATACAGCCTGGTGGTGGGCGTGGTCACGCTCAACGACGTGATGAGCACGGTGATGGGCGACCTGGTCGGGCCGACGGACGAAGAGCAGATCGTGCGGCGCGACGAGAACTCCTGGCTCATCGACGGCGTGACGCCGATGCAGGACGTGCTGCACGCGCTGTCGCTCGACGAGCCGCCGCACATGGGCGAGTACGAGACCTTGGCGGGTTTTCTGATGGTGATGCTGCGCCGCGTGCCGCGCCGCACCGATAGCGTGGCCTTCGGCGGCTACACGTTCGAGGTGCTGGACGTGGACAGCTACCGCATCGACCAGGTCATGGTGTCGCGGCTGGGCACCACCCCGGCGCCTAATTCGCCGATGCCGTGAGCACCGGCGGCGGGAAGAGCCAGTTGCGCTGGGCGGCGAACACCGCGTCGGGGTACGGCGACTTGCCCCGGCTGCCGTTGTAGCGCCCCAGCGCCATGAACAGGTCGCCGCGCTCGCGGTCGATGTAGTGGCGCAGGATCACGCAGCCGAAGCGCAGGTTGGTCTGCATGTGGAAGAGCTTGCCCGCGTCGCCGTCGCCGATCACGCGCGTCCAGAACGGCATCACCTGCATGTAGCCGCGCGCGCCCACGCTCGACACGGCGAACTTGCGGAACGCGCTCTCCACCTGGATCAGCCCCATGACCAGCGACACGTCGAGCCCCGCGCGCTTGGATTCGTACCACACGGTCTGCAGGAAGTCGCGGCGCACTTCCCAGTCGGGGTTGCGGCGGCGCAGGCGGTCGCTCATGGTGCCGAGCCAGCGCAGGTAGTACAGCCGCGCCTCGGTGGTGGCGAATTCAGGCTCGGGCGGTGCGTGGTTGGCAATGGCGGAACTGAGCGCCGTGCGCACCGAATCGGCCAGCGGCTCCTCGACCTGCCCGCCCGCATGGGCGGCCGCGGGCGCCAGCCAGGCCGCTGGCCCCAGGGCGAGCGCGGGCAGCGCGCCCAGCCAGGCTCGGCGCGGCAGACCCTCGTTCTTTGCGCGGCGCTGGTTCATAGCCCCAAGCGTCCCTTCAAATGGGCCAGGATGTCAACCGCGGCGACCTTGGTGGCGGCCGTGTCGCGGCGGTGCTGGTATTCGAGCTGGCCTTCCTTGAGGCCGCGGTCGGAGATCACGACGCGGTGCGGCACGCCGATGAGCTCCCAGTCGGCGAACATGGCGCCGGGGCGCTCGCCGCGGTCGTCGAGGATCACGTCCACGCCGAGCGCGGCCAGTTCGTCGTGCAGCTTCCCGGCGGCGGCCTTGACCTCTTCGCTGCGGTCCATGCCAATGGGGCAGACCACCACGGTGAACGGCGCGATGGCGTCGGGCCAGATGATGCCGCGCTCGTCGTGGTTCTGCTCGATGGCCGCGGCCGGCAGGCGCGTGACGCCGATGCCGTAGCAGCCCATCTCGAAAAAGGCGGGCTTGCCGTCCTCGCCGAGGAAGGTGGCATTCATGGCCTTGGAATACTTGGTGCCGAGGTAGAACACGTGGCCCACCTCGATGCCGCGCTCGATGGCCAGTTCGCCCTGGCCGTCGGGCGAGCGGTCGCCCGCCACCACGTTGCGCAGGTCGGCCACGGCATCGGGCTCGGGCAGGTCGCGGCCCCAGTTCACGCCGGTGATGTGGAAGTCCACCTCGTTGGCGCCGCAGATCCAGTCGGCCATCACGGCCACCTCGCGGTCGGCCACGATGCGCAGCGGCTTCTTCAAGCCGATGGGGCCCAGATAGCCGGGCTTGCAGCCGAAGTGCTCCTCGATCTCGGCCAGCGTGGCGAAGCGGAAACCCTTGTCCAACCCGGGCACCTTGCTCACCTTGATCTCGTTCATGTCGTGGTCGCCGCGCAGCAGCAGCAGCCAGACCTGGGCGCCGACGATGTCGCCCGCCTCGTTCAGCGTGTCGGTCGCGAGCACGAGGGACTTCACGGTGGTCGCCAGCGGCACGCCCAGCAGTTCGGCCACCTCGGCGCAGGTGGCCTTGCCCGGCGTGGGCGTCTTGGCCATGGCCGCCGACGCGGCCGGGCGCGGGCCGGCGGGCGCCAGGGCCTCGGCCTTCTCCATGTTGGCCGCGTAGTCGCTGCCCGGGCAGTAGACGATGGCGTCCTCGCCCGTCGCAGCGATCACCTGGAATTCCTCGGAGAGGTCGCCGCCGATGGCGCCGCTGTCCGCGGCCACGGCGCGGTAGGTCAGGCCAAAGCGGTCGAAGATGCGGCGATAGGCGGCGGCCATGACCTGGTAGCTGGCCTTGGCGGCGGCCTGGTCGCGGTCGAAGGAGTAGGCGTCCTTCATGATGAACTCGCGCCCGCGCATCAGGCCGAAGCGCGGGCGGCGCTCATCGCGGAACTTGGTCTGGATTTGGTAGAAATTCTTGGGCAGCTGCTTGTAGCTGCGCAGCTCCTGGCGCGCGATGTCAGTGACCACTTCCTCGCTGGTGGGCTGGATCACGAAATCGCGCTCGTGCCGGTCCTGGATGCGCAGCAGCTCGGGGCCCATCTTCTCGAAGCGGCCCGTCTCCTGCCACAGCTCGGCGGGCTGCACCACGGGCATGGTCACCTCGACGGCGCCGGCACGGTCCATCTCCTCGCGCACGATGGCCTCCACCTTGCGGATCACGCGCAGGCCCATGGGCATGTAGTTGTAGATGCCCGCCCCCAGCTTCTTGATGAGCCCGGCCCGCGTCATGAGCTTGTGGCTGACCACTTCGGCGTCCGCCGGGGCTTCCTTGAGGGTCGAGATGAAGAATTGGGAGGCTTTCATGGAGACTTCGGTTCAGCGTTGCCCTGGGCGCAAGGCACCGTGCATAATGGCTGCAGTTTAAAAATTGGGGTTAGATTATGCTTGACCGGGACGGTTTTCGGCCCAACGTCGGCATCATCCTGCTCAACCACAAGAACCAGGTGTTCTGGGGCAAGCGCATTCGCACCCACAGCTGGCAGTTTCCGCAGGGTGGCATCGACCGGGGAGAAACCCCCGAGCAGGCTATGTTCCGTGAGCTGCACGAGGAGGTCGGGCTGCAGCCCCACCATGTGCGCGTGGTGGCCCGAACCCGGGATTGGTTGCGCTACGAGGTGCCAGACCGGTATATCCGCCGCGACGCGCGCGGCCATTACAGGGGCCAGAAGCAGATCTGGTACCTGCTGCAATTGGTGGGACACGACTGGGACCTGAACCTGCGTGCCACCGACCACCCCGAATTCGACGCCTGGCGCTGGAACGATTACTGGGTTCCGCTTGACGTGGTGGTGGAATTCAAGCGTGGCGTCTATGAAATGGCGCTGACGGAGCTGGCCCGCTTCCTGCCCCGCCACGACCACCGCAACCGCTACCTGCGCAGCGGCATGCGCGGGCGCGACCCTGCCGAAACGAATGCACCGGCTAGCGGCACGGCACGCAGTGGCAGCATGGTGCCAGCGCCCGGGCTGGAATTGCCGCCAGGCGCGAGCTTTGACCCCGATCCGCAAGGCGGCAGCCCGCTCGCCCCGCCCGTGCCGCCCGTCAGCACAGCCTGACCCGCTCAGCGCCCCGACAACACCAGGTTGTCGCGGTGCACCATCTCGGGCTCGGCCACGTAGCCCAGCAGGCGTTCGAACTCGCTCGAGGGCTTGCGGCACAGCAGGCGTGCCTCGGCGCTCGCGTAGTTGGCGAGCCCGCGTGCGATCTCGTGCCCCTGGCCGTCGCGCACGGCGATCACGTCACCACGCGAGAATTCGCCCTCGACGGCGGTCATGCCGATGGGCAGCAGGCTCTTGCCCTCGCCCTGCAGCTTGGAGACGGCTCCTGCGTCCACCACCACCGCGCCGCGCAACTGCAGATGGTCGGCCATCCACTGTTTGCGCGCCTGGGTCTTGGCCGTCTGCGCCACGAGCAGCGTGCCGATGGACTCGCCCTGCGCCAGGCGCACGAGCACGTCGTGCTCGCGGCCCCAGGCGATCACGGTGGATGCGCCCGAGCCCGCCGCGCGCTTGGCCGCGAGGATCTTGGTGATCATGCCGCCCTTGCCGATACTCGAGCCCGCGCCGCCCGCCATGGCCTCGAGCGCCGGGTCGCCCGCGCGCGCCTCGTGCACGAACTGCGCGGCGGGGTCCTTGCGCGGATCAGCCGTATACAGGCCCTTCTGGTCGGTCAGGATGACAAGCACGTCGGCCTCGACGAGGTTGGCCACGAGCGCACCCAGCGTGTCGTTGTCGCCGAACTTGATCTCGTCGTTGACGACCGTGTCGTTCTCGTTGATGACCGGCAGCACGCCCAGTTGCAGCAGCGTGAGCAGCGTGGAGCGCGCGTTGAGGTAGCGCTCGCGGTCGGCCAGGTCGGCATGCGTGAGCAGCACCTGCGCGCTGCCCAGGCCCTGCTCGCGCAGCTTGGTCTCGTACATCTGCGCCAGGCCCATCTGGCCCACGGCAGCGGCGGCCTGCAGCTCGTGCACCTCGCTGGGGCGCGTGGTCCAGCCCAGGCGCTTCATGCCCTCGGCAATCGCGCCGCTGGACACCATGATGACCTCGCGCCGCCCTTCGCCGTCGCCGCGCACCAGCGCGGCAAGCTGCCGGCTCCATTCAGCGATCGCTGTCTCGTCGAGGCCCCGGCCCTCATTGGTGACCAGGCTGGAGCCCACCTTCACTACGATGCGGCGTGCATCGCGCAACACGTTGGAAGCCATTTTTGAATGTTTTTGGCCTCTAGCGCTTGCGGGACAAGCGCCAGCAGCTATTAAAAGAGTAGTTTATTCGGGGGCATCGCCGGCAAAGCGCGGATCGACTTCCGCCACCACGCCCTGCTCGGCCTGCTGCACGCCACGCACATGCTGATAGATGGCCTGGATCAGCGGCTCGCAGCCTTCGCGCGTGAGCGCGGAGATTTCAAACACCGGCCCCTTCCACTTGAAGCGGCGCACGAAGTCCTTGACCTTGGCCGCACGCTCGTCCCGCGCTACCATGTCGAGCTTGTTGAGCACCAGCCAGCGCGGCTTGTCGTAGAGCGCGGCATCGTATTTCTTGAGCTCGCCCACGATGGCCTTGGCCTGCGCGACGGGATCGACCGCCTCGTCGAAAGGTGCCAGATCGACGATATGCAGCAGCAGCCGCGTGCGCTGCAGGTGGCGCAAGAACTGGTGCCCCAGGCCCGCGCCTTCGGACGCGCCCTCGATCAGGCCCGGGATGTCGGCCACCACGAAGCTCTGCTCCGGCCCCACGCGCACCACGCCCAGGTTGGGGTGCAGCGTGGTGAAGGGATAGTCCGCGATCTTGGGCCGCGCGTTCGACACCGCCGCGATGAAGGTGGACTTGCCCGCGTTGGGCATGCCCAGCAGCCCCACGTCGGCCAGCACCTTGAGTTCGAGCTTGAGGTTCTTCTTCTCGCCCGGCCAGCCGGGCGTCTTCTGGCGCGGCGCACGGTTGATGGCGCTCTTGAAGCGCATGTTGCCGAAGCCCCCATCGCCGCCCTTGGCGATGGTGATGCGCTCGCCGGGCACGAGCAATTCGTAGAGCACCTCGCCCGTCTCGGCGTCGCTGATGATGGTGCCTACGGGCATCTTGAGCGTGATGTCGTCGCCCGCGGCGCCGAACATGTCGGAGCCCATGCCGTGCTCGCCGCGCTTGGCCTCGTGGCGACGCGAGTAACGGTAGTCCACGAGGGTGTTGAGGTTCACGTCAGCCACCGCGTAGACGTGGCCGCCGCGCCCGCCGTCGCCGCCATTCGGGCCGCCGAATTCCTTGTATTTCTCATGCCGGAACGACACGCAGCCATTGCCGCCATCACCGGCGGCAATGTCTATGTAGGCTTCATCGACGAACTTCATGGTCAGTCCATAGTTTACAAACGACAAAGCCCCGACGATGCGGGGCTTCGCAGTGCGAGGTAACGAACGCCTTAGGCGGCGGGCGTCACGTTCACGGTGTGCTTGTTCAGCGCGCCCTTGGTGCCGAAGGATACGTGGCCGTCCACCAGGGCGAACAGCGTGTGGTCCTTGCCCACGCCGACGTTCGTGCCGGGGTGGAACTGCGTGCCACGCTGGCGCACGATGATCGAGCCCGCGCTGATCAGTTCGCCGCCGAAAGCCTTCACGCCGAGCATCTTGGGCTTGGAATCGCGCCCGTTTCGCGTAGAGCCGCCGCCTTTTTTCTGTGCCATGACTTCAGCTCCTTAAGCGGCGATCGCACCGATTTGCAGTTCGGTGAACTGCTGGCGATGGCCTTGGCGTTTCTGATAGTGCTTGCGACGGCGCATCTTGAAAATGCGCACCTTGTCGTGCTTGCCGTGTGCCACGACGGTGGCTTTCACGGTTGCGCCGGACACCAGGGGCGTGCCTACCTTCAGTTCAGCGCCGTTGCCGACGGCCAGAACCTGGTCGATCACAATTTCCTGGCCTACGTCCGCAGCAATCTGTTCTACTTTGATTTTTTCGCCGGAAGCAACGCGATACTGCTTGCCGCCGGTTTTTATGACCGCGTACATGTTGACCTCTTGAGTAGGGGGCTCTACGGACGGATTTCCGCAGAGCCAGAGATTCTAGCACACCACCCCCATCCATGCAGGTGCAGCGGCACATGCATGGGCGCTTTCCTATAATCCACGCGCACCCACCGAGCGCCCCATCTTGACCTCGACCCACGCCCCCAGCCCCACCGCCTCGCCCCTCGCACTCATCGCCGACGACATGCGCGAGGTTGATCGCGTCATCGCCCAGCGGCTCGCCTCTGGCGTTCCGCTGATCGGACAGATCTCGCAGTACATCATCGCCGCGGGCGGCAAGCGCCTGCGCCCCGCCCTGCTGCTGCTGGTGTGCGGCGCCCTGGGCTACCGCGGGCCGCACCACTTCGGCCTGGCCGCTGTGGTGGAGTTCATCCACACCGCCACGCTGCTGCACGACGACGTGGTGGACGAGTCCACGCTGCGCCGGGGCCGCCCCACGGCCAACGAGAGCTTCGGCAATGCGGCCAGCGTGCTGGTAGGCGACTTCCTGTACTCGCGTTCGTTCCAGATGATGGTGGAGGCGGGCTCCATGCGCGTCATGGAAATCCTGTCGGAAGCCACCAACGTGATCGCCGAGGGCGAGGTCATGCAGCTCATGAACATGCATGACGCCTCGCTCGACGAAGCGGGCTACCTGCGCGTGATCCGTTCCAAGACCGCCAAGCTGTTCGAGGCCAGCGCGCAACTGGGCGCGGTACTCGCGGGCAGCCCCGCCGATGTGGAAACCGCCTGCGCCACCTATGGCCAGGCGCTGGGCACCGCGTTCCAGATCATTGACGACGTACTGGACTACGACGGCAATGCCGCCGAGATGGGCAAGAACATCGGCGACGACCTGCGCGAAGGCAAGTCCACCCTGCCGCTGATCGCCGCCATGCAGCGCGGCACCAGCGCACAGGCCGACGTGGTGCACAGCGCCATCGAGCAGGGCTCCACCGAGTCACTCGACACCATCATGGCGATCGTGCGGGAAACGGGTGCCCTGGACGTCGCCCGCGCCGCGGCCCACGCCGAGGCGCGCCGCGCCATGGAGGCATTGAAATGCCTGCCTGACAATTTTTACGCCGCAAGTTTGCTACAATTGTCGGCTCAACTGCTGGAGCGCCGCACCTGAAGGTGCAACACACGGCGCCCGGATCCATCGGGGTGTAGCTTAGCCTGGTAGAGCGCTACGTTCGGGACGTAGAGGCCGGAGGTTCGAATCCTCTCACCCCGACCAGATTTTCTTCAAACAAATCAACAACTTAGCTTCCGCACCTTGCGGACCATCTGCCTAAAAATTAGGCAAAACAGGCAAGTTGTTCCAAATTTGTTCCAAATCGGTCGTCGCGAGGGTTCGTTTGCCTTCGTCCAGATGCGTTCCGACGACCACCCTCCCCCACTTCGTTTGACTTCGGCCAACGGCCCGTCTGGCTTCGCTCTGGCACCCAGAATGGCTATAGCTATAACGACGTAAAACGAAGTTCGGAAGGTGCATTCGCTACAGGGTTCTCCACAAACTTTCTTGGAGAGCAGTCCATGGCGGACTTCACCAACCGCAGCCCCTTCGTCGTCACCGTTGCACGACGCCCCAACCTCAAGCGCACGTTTGCCTACAGCCGAAAGGACGACGCGCAGAAATACATCAACAACCTGCGCGAACAAGGTCTGGAGCCATCCATCGACCAAGGCGATACCAGCTGGCTGGTACGCGTACGCCGCGAAGGCCGCAAGGACCAATCGAAAACATTCAAGTCCCTTCGAGAAGCAGAAGCCTTCGCCTCCACGGTCGACGCGGAGGAACGACAAGGGCTGTTTCGTGACTACACCAAGGGCGCCCGTACCACGACGGCAGACCTGATTCGGGCGTACATTGCCGAAGACTGCCCAGGACTCAAGGGTGGCGACAACTACGCCATCATCTTGAACGCCATGCTGGCCGACAGCAAGAACGAGCTGGCACAGCGCATCGAACAGCGAAAGCGCGAGATGAAAGAGTTCGGCAAGGTCATGAGCCCGCTGGGTGCTAACAGAGCGCCCATGACCTCTCTGGAATGGCTGAACCTCCCCCTGACCGAGGTGATGCCCGAGGACATCGAAGCCTTCATTGAAGACCGGCTGGACTTCGTGGAAGCGTCCACGGTGAACCGTCAAATTCAGCTGCTCAGCGCCGTCTACAACCGGCAGCTCACCAAGCAGCGTATCCATCTGGAGCACATGCCACTCGATGGGGTCAAACGGCCCAAGTTCTTCAACGAACGGGACCGTCGCCTCAAGGACGACGAAGAAATCCGACTCCTGGAAGCCGCTCGACGGGAAGACCAGATGCTGTCGCTCGAGGCACGCGTTCGCGACATCGCGGAACGCGAGGTCGCAGCCGCTCGCCAGCGCGACACCCACTACGCCATCAATCGCGACCGCAAGGCGGCCTATGAACGCGCCCGCGAGCAAGCCATCGCAGAAGGCTTTCCGCACATTCCGATGATGGAGGCATTCATACAGTTCCAGTTGGCGACCTCCGCGCGCCGCAGCGAAACGCTCGGACTGTTCTGGGACCGCATCAACTGGGAACGCCTCAAGGCCTTCATTCCGACGTCAAAGAGCGGACGCCCGCGCGAGCTTGCTCTGCGCACCGATGTGATGGCGCTGCTCCGGCAGTTGCCAAGAACAAGCGATGTGGTGTTCGACATCCCGCTCAAGACCTTGCTCAAGGCCTGGCGTCGCATCTGCGAGGTCGCAGGCATCGAGGACCTGCGCATCCATGACCTTCGCCATGAAGGCATCAGCCGCATGGCCGAGTCCGGTCTGTTCAAAACCGTCTTGGACCTGCAGGCGTACAGCGGGCACAGAGACCTGCGGAGCCTTTCTCGCTACACCCATCTGTGCACCACGTCCATCGCGCAGTTGGCCGAACAGGCCGAAGCCAATCGGCTGGAGAAGATGGAGCACAACGGACGGCTGCGGCTGAAGCGGTCGGTGCTGAACCAGCTCGGCGGCGCCACAGACACGGTGCGGGAATGCCCGTCGGTGTTGGATGTCGCGCAAGCCCAAGACTCCCCGTTGCCGAGCAATGTGGTGGTTTTTGAGGCGTTTCAGAGAGCGGCAAGACCGTAACTGGGTGGCGCGTAGCCTTGTGGCAGCTCAATTAGTCCGCACTCCTGACGCCTCCGAGCTGGGCATGCAGCGGACAGCGATACCTCAGATTGCACGGTTTGTCGCGTTTTTTGCAACCGCGCGGCGAGCTGTAGGAGCCGGCCGTTTTGGCCGATGCGCCACCCAACAGACTGTCCGCCCGGAATAGATGCGCATCTAGCATGCGCAGTAAAATGCGCAATCGAGCGATGCTCGATGACTGTCTTCACTTCGAAGGAGTGACATCCATGGCCCCCGCCACGTCTCGTCGACGCACATCCGCAGTCCTTGTGGCGGGAGAAGCAACACCTGCCCGCAAGTCCACGAACCTCACCCTTGCCGTGGCACTGGTCGCCGAAGCACGCCAGCTCGGTGTCAACGTCTCGCAGGCCGCGGAGGTAGGCATTGCCGCCGCCGTGGCCGACCTTCGGCAAGCCCGCTGGCTGGCGGAAAACCAGGCTGCGCTGGAGAGCTCCAACGCCTTCGTCGAAGAACACGGCCTGCCTTTGGGTCAATACCGGAATTTCTGAGGCGTGGCACGATTTCACGTCTACCGCAACATCGAAGGCGATGGCTTCTTGATGGATGTGCAGGCCAACCTGCTGAGCCACCTCAACACCTGCGCCGTGGTACCGCTCCTGCCTCTCGACAAAGCACCTACCCCAGCTAAGGTCCTGAATCCGACCTTCGAGGTCGAAGGTTCGACCTATGTCATGGCGACGCAGTTCATTGCCGCCGTCCCGCGACGGCTGCTCAGCCGACAGGTGCTCAACCTGGAAGAGCACGCGGCTGTGGTGGTCAATGCCCTCGATTGCCTTTTCCAAGGCATCTGATGCGTCGCAGGCGTGCAAGACATCACCAATCCGGAAGCAGCCCGGTCAGGATGCTTGTCTCCCCAGACATGGATGACGCTGGGCTCCGGGCGCGCAAGACCTCGACGGGTTGACCCCAGTCACCATCCTGGTCTGCGCCGAGCCATATCGAAGTACTGCAGTGCTGCACTGTAGTCAGCTCGGCCGGTTTGCGACATTGCCGGCTTCCGCTTCGCAGCAGCCCACAGAGCTACCTGAGTTCCTTGCAGGTCTTGAACCCTGCGCTGACCGCCCAGTTGAATTGCACTTTTTACTAGCTGTCTTGCTTATCTTCCGGTACTTTGTAGTACGGAATGAGTGGCGGTTCCTCGCGACTACCCGGGGCCATATGTCGACCTTTCACCTCTAAGTCCAAGCTGCGGGTTCGGGTAAGTCCAACTCGATTGCCTGGACCGCGCACCGCCTAGCAAATCTACACAACGTTAATAATGAGAAGGTCTTCGACTCCGTCATCGTCATCACTGACCGCAAGGTGCTGGACCGGCAGTTGCAGGAGACCATCAGCCAGTTCGAGCACAAGGCCGGGGTCGTCAAGGCTATGGCACGACACGCCATACGCCTCGTGCGAAGTATGAGTCTTGCGCGTAAGCCACGGGCTATGCAGTGAGGCGGTCCTGACTGCGTTCGGGCAGCACTAGGGAGGCGGAGGCTACATTGGCACTGAGTTTGAACTTCAAGAATATCCGGCAACATCGAGGAACGCAGAGCGGCGGATTCGAAGAACTCTGCTGTCAGCTGGCCGCCCTGGAGGACCCGGCGGCGGGCTCACGGTTCATCCGGAAAGGTCCGGGCGCCGACCAGGGCCTCGAGTGCTACCGCGCCTATGCGGATGGTCACGAAGTTGGCTGGCAAGCTAAGTACTTCATCGACGGCTTCGAGGACGGACAAGTTGGCGACCTTACCGACTCGTTGAAGCGAGCCCTCAGCGCCCATCCACAGCTGACGAAGTTCGTCGTTTGCCTGCCCACCAACCTGCGCGACAACCGGTCGGGCAGGAAGGCAAGCGAAGTTCAGCGCTACGAGAGATGGCGCGAGAAGAGCGTCGCGGAAGCCTCCGCCGCAGGCCGCACCCTCGAAATCGAACTCTGGGGCGCGTCCAGCGTCGAGGAGCGCCTCGGGCGCAACGACCCTATGTACTCCGGACGGGCGCGCTACTGGTTCGACGCCGTCACCTTCAGCTCGGCCTGGTTCCGCAACAAGCTCGACGTACAGCGCCACAACTTGGGTGAGCGCTATAGCCCCGAAAGCCACGTTGAGCTGCCCGTCCAGCAGGCCTTGCAAGCGGTGGCTCGCGACCCAGAACTACTGGCTGCGCCGGCAACGTGGGCCGCTGAGATTACCTACAAGATGGACGGCACGGTTGCCAGCCTGTCGCGCGAGAAGCTGTCCGCTGCAGCCGACCAAGTGCGGCAAGCCTGCGAGCCTCTGGCGCAAAGCCTCAGCGCGCCTCCCGCTGGGTTGGAAGTATCGGTGCCCTTGGAGAACTGGGCAACCCTCACGGCCGCCGCCATCGAAAGCATTTCGAAAGGCCTGTCCGAGGTCGAGAGCAAAGTTCCAGAGAAGAACCGTTACCTACTTCGCAAGGACCTGTTCGACCTCTACTCGGCGGTCGGCCGTGTCCGCGATGAGATTGCGAGCGAACGCTGGCAGTTCATGAACAAGCGTGAGCTGCTCATCTCGGGCCCAGGGGGCATCGGCAAATCCCATTTGGTCGCCGACTTCGGGCATAAGCAGCTTGAGGACGGCCGCCCCTATATCCTGGTCCTCAGCGGCAGCCTCACCGATGGGGACCCGTGGGAGCAAATCCGAGGTCTGCTCGACCTAGCCCAAGTGACGAACGCCGACTTCCTCGGTGCTCTCGATGCGGCCGCTGAAGCCGCCGACTGCCGGGCAGTGCTGGCCATAGACGCACTCAACGAGCGGCATGGCATCGCGCTTTGGGAGACGCGCCTGCTTGGATTCATCCACCAGATTCAGAAGTTCCCTCGGCTGGCGTTGGTGTTGACTATTCGCAGCACCTACCTCCCATTCCTCCCGCTGAAAGACCTCGCGCGTGTCGTACACCCCGGCTTCGCCGGCCACGCCGGCGCAGCGGCCAAGGCCTACCTCGACCAACGTGGAATAGCGCGTCCCAGCTCTCCGAACTTAGCGAAGGAGTTCGAGAACCCACTATTCCTGCGCACCTGCTCCGAGTACCTCGACACCGAGGGCCTCAAGCAACTGCCCAAGGGAATGAACGGTGTCACCACCATCTTCGACTTTTACCTGACCGCAGTGGCCGACAAAGTTCAGAGGGAGCTGAAGCTAATCCCCGAGCTGAAGATTCCGCGCAAGGCGTTGGAGGAGTTCCTGGAGGCGTGTGCGACCCAGGGCGACGGCGGAAGCATGTCCATGGAAGACACCATCAAGCTACTGGAGAACATTCACAACTCAGGCGGCTACGCCGAGCGCAGCCTTTTTTCTGCCTTCATGTCAGAGGGCGTGCTCACGCAGGACGTCGAGTGGCAGCCAGGCGGTGCCCCCAAGGAAATCATCAGGTTCACCTTCGAACGCCTCTCGGACCACCTGCGCGCCAAACGGGTCATCAGTAAGATTGACCGCGCAGACGTAGCAGGCTCGTTCCGACGCGCGCCGCTGGCCGCCTACTTCGAACCGTACGAGAGCTGGCAGTTTGCCGGGGTCATCGAGGCCCTGGCAGTGCAACTGCCGGAGGAGTTCAACGTCGAGCTCTTCGATGTGTTGCAAGAGGAGGCCATCGAAGACCCTTCGCTCCGCAACGCTTTCGAGAATTCGCTGGCCTGGCGAAGTCCAAAGGCGTTCACGAGCCGAACGGCCGGATGGGTGGACAAGCTCTGCGAGGCAACTGGCGAGTGTACTTACGGCCGGATGCTGCTCGTCAGCACCGAGCCCGAGAACATGTTCAACGCCAACTGGCTGCACAAGGACCTGTGGCCACGCCCGATGCCGCAAAGAGACGCTGCGTGGTCGGTGTTCCTGGCGGCGGATGACCTCGACGAAGCCGGCGCCGTCGTCTCGCTCATCGACTGGGCGTGGGAGGCTGACGCCAACGAAGTCGACGAACAGCGTTTGTGGCTTGCGGCGGTGACGCTGACCTGGTTCTTGTCGACCAGCAACCGAGCTGTGCGCGACCGCGCCACCAAGGCACTTGTGAACCTGTTGTCCTGCAAGCTCGGTCACGCTGCTGCGCTCGTCGACCAGTTCGCCGACGTTAACGACCCGTACATCACAGAGCGCCTTCTCGCTGCCTGCTATGGCGCGGCCATGCAAGGCAGGGACCTAGCCCGTTGCCGGGTGCTCGCCGTTTCGGTCTGGAAGAACTACTTCTCTGAAGGCCGGGACCCGCCTCTGAACCTAATGGCTCGGGACTATGCCTTCGGCATATTGCTCTACGCTCAGGCCGCTGGGGAACTGCCGCCGGAAGTCGACCTCGATGCATGCAAGGCCAAGCTCAAGTCGGCGTGGCCGCTCGAAGTCGTGACGACCCAGGACCTCGAGAAGTACTGCGGCAAGGGATACGGGGACGCAATCTGTTCTTCGACAGACCAGCACGGCGACTTCGGCAACTACACCCTCCGGAGCTGGTTGCACGACATCGTGGCCGTCCCGCGGGCGCTTGCCGGCAATTTCACTAGGGAACTCTTCGAGCGCTGGGAAAGCGCCTTCTTTGAAAGAGCCACCAGTGCGCAGCAAGAGGCTTACCTCGCACTTCGTCGGCTGACGGTTGACTATCGCCTTCGTCCAAAAGGAGATTGGTTGAGCGACGAGGGAAGGGATGAGTCCAAGCGCCTCTGGGAGAAGGTGGTCCAGGCAAACAAGGACTTTCGGGACTTACTGACTCCCGTGTTGATTCCCGATTACACGGAATTCGCCGAGCACCATCTTCTCGAGTCAACGCGCATGGACGACGACAACCGGCGTCCGACTGAGGTAGACCATGGCCCTGTAAGGCGCTGGATTTGCAAGCGCGCACACGACCTTGGCTGGACCGAAGAGCTGTTTGAAAACTTCGAGAGGAGCGCGCATATCAGCCATGACCGGATGGGAAACCATCGAGTGGAGCGCGTCGGCAAGAAGTACCAGTACATCGCACTCGCCGAAGTCACAGCCCGAATGACAGACAACCTCGCGATGTGCTCGTATGAAGACGAGGGCAAGCTGCGGACGTTCGAGCTAGGCCCGCACGGCCGCGACATGAAGCAAGACCTCGACCCATCGCTTCTTGTTCGCAGTACGCTCGAATCGGGTTGGGCCTCGACTCCAGTCACGTGGTGGAACCCGTCCGCTCCGCAGTTGCCCTCTGGGAGCACCGACTTGCTGCTCGCGTGGGTGAATGTTGAGAACGACCTGTGCAACGACGTGGGACAAATCGAGGTTGTCAGCCCCGACAGTCATAGATGGCTGACGGTGTACGGCTTCCGCCACTGGACTGCCCCCGGCCAACAGAGACGCAACCACGCGGATGCTTGGTCGCACATCACCTGCCTAGTCACCACTCTCGGTAAAGGCCCCCAGCTTGCGAAGGAGCTGCTTGGCGAACATCGCGGTGATGTGTCTCGGTTGCGGGAAGACGGTCGCCTTAATGCATTCTTGGGAGAGCATGGTTGGCGTGACATCAGGGAAATCAAGCTAGGGAAGAGCACTGGCGCCGGCATCAAAACACCATATGCCGGCATCGTAGAGTCCTTGACGGCTGAAGGTAACGGCAAGGACAACTCGGTCGATGTCAGCTTCAGCCTCCAACTGCCATCCTCAGGTGTCATCAAGGTACTAGACCTGCGCTTGCGGAATGGAAAGACTCCCGAATACGTGGACGCCAACGGTGTCCTGCGGTGGCAAGACCCCTCGCTGCACATGCACGGTTCGGGGGCAGGCGTTGTATCCCGCGACTACTTCTTGGACAAGCTCACGAGGGCTGGCCTTGAGCCTGTTTGGGTACTGGCTGGAGAGAAGAATGTCTACCAAGGACAGGACGTGGGCGTATCTCATGGTGGCTTCGGCGGCGGCCTGTACCACACCACTGCTTTCGCGATGGAAGCCGGTACCCTGAAGTCATTTGGCACCAAGACTGAGTTCCATGCGCCGAGCGCAAACCAATTGGAGAAGCTCAAGGCTCGGTGAACCGCCAAGCTGGTCCGCGATGAGTTGGACTTCTGCCGCGTATCCACTGGCCGCCGGTAGGCCGCCTGAAGCGGCGCCCGGAAGAACTCGACGAAGATGCCGTCGCCCCGGGCTCGGTAGCGACGACGGCGCGTTTAAGTTGACTTTCCTACACGCAAGGCGAGCAATTCCTCGCCTTGCATACGGACCCAAACGCATACCTGCATTTCCGCGCCCTTTCAACCAAAAAGGCAGCGACAACAAAGTTGAAAATTCCCCTGATTTTTCAACGAGTTATGGATTTCGCAGGTATTTCGTTCCGTCGTCTTTACTTGCTCCGCAGACGGCCAAATCCAGTGCAAAGGCTCGAAAGAAACCATTGCATCAACTTCCCCTCACCTACGAGACGCTTCTTCAGAACCTGCAACAGCAACTGCAACTCGACCAAATCAATAAACAAACGGCCGCCAACCGAGCCAGCGCCCTGCGCCTGTTCCTGCGAACCAATCACCTGACCGAGCAGGACGTGGTCGGTCTGGAAATGCGCTCGGAATTTTCCCTGGCCACGCAAAAGCTCTCCGAACAACTGCAAGCAGAAGACCGACCTGGCCGGACCATCACCAATATCTTGTCCATGCTGCGCCGCTTCCGTGAGATGGTGGTCGCGGAGGACAAGATGCGGGCCGCGGCTGCCGATGCCGCATCGCCATTTCTGCAAGCCCTCCGCTCGCTGATGGAAGGCCAAGCGGTCAAGCGGGTCGCCAAGCAGGCAGACATCAGTCACGACATGATGTTCGGATGGCTCAAGGGCAAGGAACCTCGTGCCAGCAACGCGAAGTTCATCCACCGGCTGGAGTCCTTCTTCGGCATCGAACGAGGTAGCCTGGCCGTGCTGGCGGGTATCCATGGGGACAAGCGGCCGTCCCCGACCGTGGGCGTGGCACCGCCGAGCGAGTACCGAGAGCGGCTGAAGCAAATCAAAGGGGAGCGTCTGCTCTTGACTGCTCCGCCCGACTCACCGCTACGTCGGCAATGGGCCCATCTCATCGGCTACAAAATCGCGGCCATCCCGCTCTTGAAGCGCTCCGCGAAAGGGCGTTGGACAGTGGCTCCCCTGCAGGTGCACCGGGAGACGGAGACTTCGTGGTACCGGTATTTGGGTGGACTGGAAGTGCCTTCCGCACATCCCAATTGGTCTCTGATTGCCAGTTACCTGGGCTGGATGGCGCTCCCCTCGGATGCCGGTGGCCTGGCGATGCCGCAAGAGGAACTTCAGACCCTGGCCTGGCTGGCGGTGCCGGAGTTTGTCGAACGTTATGTCGAATGGCGCAAGAAGCGCACCGGCGGTATTGTGTCGAAAGCGACCGCTACGTTCTTCGGTATCCTAGCCTGGATGACGCATCCCGAGAAAGGCTACCTGACGCAGCAGCCCCATCTGCAGAAAACCCTGCCTGCCCGATACCAGGACATCGAGTGGCGGGAGTTCTGCGGTCAGCAGTTTCACCACTGCGCTCAGCTCAAGGAGGTCTACAGCGCAGAAATCCGCCCTTCCCGCGACCCGTTCCAAGCCATTCGCCCGATTCTGGATTTGCCGCAGCCGATGGATGCCATCGTCGACATGATTCAACGCATGCGAGCAGACCGCCCCACGGGCGGCGCAGCATGCCGGGAAGCAACGTGGTCCCGCAACTTGTTGCTCATTAAACTCCTGGTCTCCAATCCATTGCGCATGCGCAATCTGGCATCGCTGCGGTGGACGTCAAAGAACAGGGACGGCGCGCACCCACAAAACGAGTGCTCGCTGTACCAGCGCTCGGACAAGTCGTGGTGGATTTTCGTGCCCAAGCCATTGTTGAAGAATCGCCGAGGGCTAGTCGTACAGGACTACGACGCACCGGTGCATGAAAACGTGTGGCCGGACCTGGAGCGCTATCTGTTTCGCCATCGCGCCGCCTTGATGAGCAGCCCGACAGACCTGGTGCTCTTGACGGACAAGACTGACAAGGGCGAGCGGCACAAGGAATTCTCCACCATGAGCCATACGGTCAAAAGGCTGACCAAGCGTTACCTCTGGAAGTGCCCGGGCATTGGCACTCATGCATTTCGTCACCTGGTGGCCTCGGCCATTCTCAAATCCCCGCAGGGTTCGACCAAGACCGCTGCACTTGTTCTGAACGACAAGGAATCGACAATTGAAGCGCACTATGCCGGACTTCGCAGCGGCGATGGGGCGATGCGCATGGGCGAACTGCTGGCGGACAGCTTCCGACGCATGTAAGGCGACACGGCAACGGGGGTGGGTGACTACCCCTCACCGTCTTGTCAGGATGTGAGCGGTGAACCGCCTCGCTCGCCAGCTTCGGGACGTAGCGCAATGCACGATGGAGGCCTTTGGCCCAGAAAAACGGAGGAATCTGGACTGACGCTTGAGTATGGAGACTGCAGCAGAAAAGTAGCTGTGGCCCTCCATATTGCAAGCGTTTCGCGCTACGGGACAAAAAGTGGCACGTTGCGCGAAACTATTTCACGGAAGGTCATCGCTCCTAACTGTCAATTCTTGACACCTCTCACCAGAATGACTCGGCCTCCCCCTCCAAACGAGGCGCCGCTCCATTTTGAAGCAGATTTATTTGGTACCTATACCATCTAGGTTAATCAAATATGAGGTACTCTATGTATAGTGTCATCAGCTCTTTTGATATTTTCATTGCAACTTCCGTGACAGCAGTTTTGTTTGCATTACAGGTTGTCTATCCCAACAGCCGAAAGCCTGCAAACAACCGTCCACTGGGGCATACGAAGAACGCTCTGGTCATTTTTGTAATGATGGAGGTATGCTTTTTGGGGATTGCCAGCTCCATGGCGTTTGCGGACAGCTTCAATTCCTTCCGGGAAGTTTCGCTCACCTATGCCGCGCTTACGTTCATCAATATCGCCTTGAGTTATTTTCACGTCCCTCGTGGCAACACTCTCGGTTAACGTTCATGAATCATCCGATGGAATCAATTTTCCACAACTTGGCATCATCTGATTAACGCCCCGCTATGCGGGGCGTTTCTTTTTCTTCGACCAAGACCGTAGCACTTGTTCTGAACGACAAGGAGTCCACGATTTCATCGCACCGGGCTGAGCTTTGCAGTAGCGATTGTGGGCACGAATGAGAGAGCTGTTGGGGGACAGTTTCAGCAAGGTGTAATCGCAAGAAAAGGCCCCTTGAGGCCTTTTCTTGCGATTTTCTTTATCAAGCGGCGCACTTCATATATGACCATCGTGCTTCTACGCGAGGAGCAGGATTGATATGCAGTAGCCCTTTGTAATTTGCTACCGTATAGCGATAGCCATTTGAAACGACTGTTCCTGAGGTGTCGACAGCCAAGTTGAGTCCATTCGGAATATCCTTGAGATAACCACCGTGCCAGACTCCGTCTGGGAATTGACCCGAGTAATATTGGGCTGTCATGTAGGCCTGGTCGGTATAAATTTCTGTGCAGGCCGGGGCGTAAGCAACCGAAGAAGTCATTCCACCCGAAGCACCCTGTTGCGTGGTGTACGCGCGGACAGTCGCCGTTCCGGCAGTACTCGAACTGGTGCTCGAAGTCACTGTGCCACCACTACTCGTGACGGGGGAGGTGATACTTCCCAGCGATGTCGTGAAGTACACCGGCACTCCGGACAGTGCATGGCCATAGGCATCGGTCACGGTCGCGAAGACGGAGCTGCTGCCACCAGTGGTAACCGAGGGAGTTCCCACCGAGATGTTCGTCACCTTGGCAGATGCGGCATCGGCGATGAAGCTGACCGCGGCCGACTGGGGCGCGGTACTGGCGGCCTTGGCCGTCACCGAAGCCGTCGCCAATGCCGTGCTCGAGGTCAACGTCGTTTGAGCCACGCCTGCACCATCGGTCGTTGATGCGCTCGTCGACAGGGAGCCTGCCGAGCTAGCCCATTGCACCGGAATGCCTGCGCCCAGGGTGTTGCCGTAGGCATCCTGCACCACCGCGCGGAGTGTGGTTGCGGAGTTTCCGTCAGCAATCAGCGAGACCTGCGTCGCCGCTACGGAAGCAACATGCGCAGTGACCTCATCGGCTGCGGTCTGCACTTGGATGGTTGCCTCGGCACTGAGTCCGCCAGCTGCCGCAGCCTTGAGCTTGAGAGAGTGGGAGCCTGCGACTTGCGAGGTCAGCTGGAAGGAGCCCGCACAGCTTGCTCCTACATCCAAGGTAAGTCCTGAACAGCCATCCACGAAGGTCAGGCCGGATGTCATTGCATCTAGTGTCAACTGGACACCCACAAGTGGCACATTGCCGGTATTGCGCAGTTCCACCGATTTCGACACCGTCTGCCCGGCTGCGGCAGCAAGCGTCAGGCCGTTGTCCAAAGACAGGCCTGAAAAAGACAGGGCCGGCGCGGCGTCCATGGCGTGGACAGGCACACGGTATTGGAATTTCGGGGCGGCGATTGCGCTGAGGGATGTGGTGGCTACCAGTCCCGCGAGCATGCCCGCAAGCAGGCGTTTCTTGGTCATTGAAGGCTCTCATAAAAGTTTTCGACAAACCATGTAGCGATGCGCGTTTAAACGACCTGCCCCACACCTCACTGCCGACTCTGCGAAGAGGTCCCTACACGTTCTGCAGCATGTGCTGCAGAAGGACTACCAATGAGAAACAGGCCATCGCCAGAAACCGGGGCGCGCCCTGCGCGTCCCCCATCCCTTTTGATTCAAATGCTCATCCGCGAAGCACAGCTGCGCGGCGACACCTTGGTATCGCTTGCCCGTCAACTCGGCGTGAGCTACCGGCGCTTTGCCCAATGGCATAACGCGAGCGCCGACATCCGCGCGGCGCGACCGGAGACGTTTACCAACGCAGCCGGCTATCTCCAGTTACCGCGCATCACCGTTCTGGCCTACGCCGGTGTGCTCACGCTGCAGGACCTTGCACATCCGCAGCCTCTGGCGCGCGACGTGTACCTGCATCGCGAAATGGAGGAGATACGGAAGGACCCCGCCATTGGTCCGTTCATGCCGCCGTCGCTGTCGCAGGTGCCGTGGGAGGTCCAGACTTTCGTCGCGTTCCTGTACCACGAGAACAGGTCCAGCGATGCGCCCGAACGTGCGAACTGGTTTCGGGAGTTGCAGGAAGCCATGACGGTCGCCTACCATGACGCCCAACCGCCAGCACAAGGAGACAAATGATTCATGGAGCGCCTTGCGAGGCGCTCCTTTTCGCTTGAAGGAATCTCGCGGTGGGTACCCAGCTGACGCTTCACCCAGCAGGACGCCCACGCCAAAGCACGCCAGGTACCCAGTTCCATCCAAGTTCAGCAGCGACCTTCGTCACGACCCAGTCGATTTCCAGACCGCTCATACGCTGGTGACGTTGTGCGAGCGCGCGTCCGGTGTGTTCCAAGACCTTGCTGGTCGTCCAATCCGGATGTCGTGACTGCAGACCCTCGCAATAGGCAGGCAACACCTCCGTGTATTCGCGGCACGCGGTGTAGCGCAACTGCAGTTCCTGTGGCGATGGGCCGACGACGAAGCGGCCGTCGAGGTACCGTGCCTGGAATTTGGGCTGCGCACCAGGGAGTGTGCTCAGCGCACCAGCGCGAGGGAAATCCTCGGGGACCTGGGCACCTTGAAGTGCACTGTCCACCTTGCCGTCACCATCGCACGTCATCGCATCCCCCCAGCCTATCCGTGAACAAGGCACTATCAGCCAAGTGCGCACGAAGCTGGGCAGGTCTGCACATGAAGCGCCGCTTCATGCCAAGCGGTGGTAGTCGCTGCACGAGATTTTGACGTCAAAATTCTTGGCCAGCCGACAGCATCGCCCGCTCCTCCTATGGCGGTACGCGCAGGTGACCTTCCAGCATGTTCTACGCCCCCATGTTCGCCGCAGAGCTTGCAAACGCACGAATTTCAGGAGGACTACCCAGGTCAGCAAGGCTACGTAGCGCAGCAGTTCTTGGGAAGCATGGTGCTGCAGCAGACCAAATGGCCAGCGGTAGTGCATCTGCAGGCGGCACCGACGCCGGCCGTCGCTACACGTCTTTTGACGTCAAAACCTCATCGCGGGTACGAGCATGCTTACCTGCTCGAGGTTCTGCAACGCATTCCGATATAGTCAGCTAGTCGAATTGGAGAGCTACTGCCACACCGTTGAGCAACTGAATTGGGGTAGCGCGCTAGCCCTCAACCGTTCCGCCAGGTCGTCCACCAGTACCAAGTGGCCCAGCACGCCAGCACCCAGAGCAACACGATGAGGGTGGCGCCAAGCACGCTGGTCGGCTTGGCCCCCTTGGAAGCCATCCACTCATCTGCTTGGGCACGGCATTCTGAAAGGACATCTGCTGGCAGCAGCCTGATGGTCACCCATATCAAGCCCGGCAGGAGTAAGACATCGTCGACATATCCCAGGACTGGAATGAAGTCTGGGATAAGGTCTATTGGGCTCAGCGCATATGCCACCACGAACACCCCAAGGGCCTTGGCATACCAAGGGGTCCGGCGATTCTGGCCTGCAAACCAAAGCGTGACGCCATCACGTTTGATTCGCTTGGCCCAAGCCCTCAAGCTGCTGCTAATACTCATAAACCGTAGCATCCCACGCCCGCGTGTCCCCCAGGACACTCGCACAGGCAACGTCTGCGCCCGCACGGCGGTGGAGTCAAGCGGCCATCACCGAACGCCTACGGTCCAGGATGCTCCTGACGACCCTGCCTTACCAGAGCTTACCGGCGCGGACCGCTGGCGCGCGCAGCCTTCTTGGCGAGAACGCGCAGCTTGAGGAGCACGCCGCGCCGCAGCAGGCCTTGCGCATGCAGGGCTTCGGCAAACGCGAGCAGTTGCATTCCCGGATTCTCACGGCGACGAAGACGTCGCGGGAACGAGGCGGTGTTCGTGACTTCCAGGTCGCCTGGATGCTCAGGTCGCTGCACGTCTTTTGACATCAAAATTTGACAGCTACCGGCGCAGGGCGCGCTCGAGCTGGGGGATATGGTGCGCCTGCAGGCCCACATCGACTTCGCACAGAACCACCCGTCCGGCGCGGTCGTGGCGCGAGCCGCTCAATCCGGTGCCGCTCAGGTGGTCGTCAAGGATGGCGTAGCGCTGCTGGACGCCGTGGTGCTGCAGCCATGCCTCGATAGCCTGCAGTCGGGTCTGCCCTCGCAAAGGCAGTACTTCGCCATTCGGGTGTAGAGCATCTGCCAATATGCCAACACCCGTACGGCGAAACAGCTCCGCCATGGCATCGAGCTGCAGGAAGCGCAGCCAGGAGGTGGTCAGCACGACCTGAGCCTGGGTGGCCTGCACGAGTTCACACAGCAGTGCCATCGCCGGTGGATGCCAGAGCCGGCTCCAGAGGTCTGCGGAGTGCTCGCGAGCCAAGACGTCGTACCCGCCGTAGGGCGTGTTCAGGCAGATGACGTCGTCGATGTCGAGCAGCAGCAAGGGCAATGGCGGTCTCAGCGTCAGCCCAGATGTTGGGAATGCTGTGCGAGACGGTTCTCGAAGCCGGGTTGTTGCAGGATGAGCCGGGAGGACATCTCGGCAAGTATCCATCCCACGGTCATGTACCGCGTCGCACCCTCGGGAACCAACACCTGGGCCGCTGGGCGCTCCGTTCCCGACAGGCATGCCAGCCAACTTTGACTGTCGATGGACACGCAGACCTTGGCATGCTCCGCCCCGTCGAAGTCCGGCATCGCCACCTCGGCCCGGCGCCATTCTGTGGGCTGCACGAACGGGATGGTAGGGATGGCCGGCTCCGTGGCTGCGGCAACGACCATTACAAACGCGATATCCCAATTGGATGAAGGACGCGGCAGCAGCACACGCTGAGGCATGACTGGCGCATGGTCCAGACCCATAACGGCCTCGAACTGGTAGCCAGCCGGGCCAACCGGCAAGAGTTGGACGGTCTCTTGGCGCCCATCTATCGCATCGATGGTGACGACGACGGGACGAGAGAATGTGCTGGCATTCGGGTTGGAAAAACTGCTTTTTTCGTGCATGGGAGGCTCCGCATTCAGAGCCCACTATGCGGCCGACTGGCATGAAGCCGTGTTTCATGATTTTCATCTGGATGATTCACGCTCAAAGAGGGTTCGAGAGCCCTTTCTCTCAGGCTCTTACCTACCCAAAACCGCATACTTGGAACCTGGTGAGGCTGGAGCAAGGCAAAGTTTCCCCCTACCCTGGAACGCGGGCAGAAAGAAGCTCGCCTTGCTGACTGTTCTGGGTTGGAACCCGGAGCCGGCCATATGCCAAGGCACGATGGTCGCGTGCGTACGCCATCGCATAGTCGGACTATCGGAGAAACGGCACTTCTCCCCTTCACCCCTCCAACTACTGAGCTTCCAGGGTTGCGCCTTGAATCTGCTTGCGCAAGTTGTCGGCCGCAGCGATTTGAGCCTCCTCCTCCGACACAACCGTTTAGCACGTGGATTTATATGGGGACGATGAATGCAAGTTACGCGCGGCTACCAGTCGCATCGCTGACCTGCTGCCACACCGGTACCTGAGGACATCGCCCGATAACACGGCGGATACGCCGCAGGGGGAACCCACCGCTTGTGTGCAGTCCGCAGAGCATTCACGTCATCGCCGCGACCAAATAAGCCGACTAGCTATACGGTGTTTTCCACCACCGGAGTCTCACCTTGCTCAACTGCGAACGACAGCGTCTCCGTTTCGAGGACTATGCGTTGCTCAGCGCCGCCACGAATTTCTTGGAACAGCTGGAAGTCCCTGCCTGGCTGCACGAGCCCCTGGCTCTCCAAGGTCCATTCAATGGAATGGACGACGACGCATTGCTCGGCGCCTGCATCAATGTAGGATTCGACGAGAACAATGAAGGAAAACTCTCTGGAGCGCGATTCGAAAAAGGCACGATGCGCTTTTTGGGCCTCCGATTGCGCAAGGGCTGGGTCACAACACTCTACGAGGATGGACACCTCATTGAGCAGCCCACATTTCACGGCGGCCCACTTGCGCCACTCATCGTCGCCAGCCTGAGAAAGCTGCCGGCGATATCTGGCGAGTCTCCGGAGAATTGGTCGACCGCACTACAAGCCGAATTAGCGACCGTGCTTCGACGGCTTCGGTAGGAACGTGCGTACTGCTTTGCACACAGTACGACGCGCCAGCGCCTTTTCAAAAAGCTGCAAGCAATTTCCGTCTTGAAGCGCCAACGTTATAAGCGTAGGGGCTCATAGCTACACATGACGTCAACCATCCTTGGAGAAATGTCATGGAGTCCCACATCGCCACTTCCTACCTTCATTCGAAGAACTACTCGGAGACGACAAGCAAACCTGCGCTCGATGCCGGCTTCAAGCCCTTGTCTCGACTGGAAGTCTCAAGAATCCTACAGGTCAGTATTCGAACACTAGAGAACTGGCAAAAGGCCGGTCGCATGCCGCAATCAGTCAACATAGGCGGCCGGGTCTACTGGCACCCGCAAGTTTTCTACGACTGGCTGGACAAAAAGCTTCGTCCACCTGCCAGCGAATCTTCTGCCAGCACTGCAGCACCAATGCCTAGTCGAACTTCGTCGCTGCGCCCGTCAAAACACCTATCGAGCGCTGAACATGCCATATCTCGTAATAGAGATAAGCTGAACAAGATGCTTGCGGGCAACTAAAGCCGTGGCCGGCGCAAATCCCATGTGCCAGCACGATTCTGCGCTAAGACGTGCTCGCGAATTTTTGGGCCAAACTCACCAAGGCAAGGCGCGATACAGCGTCACCACCCGATTCATGGCCTCATCGAACGAAGGCAGGACATCGTCCACGTCTGAGGCCAAATCCTGGTAGCCAGTACGTGCCATCGACACCACGGCATCAGCGTCCATGGAGTCGATGTCCGGGACGATACCCTTGGAGCCACATGACACCACCAGGATTTCATGAACCTTGGCCAACTCTTCAACGGTGAGCGTAGGTCCTGACTCCAGCAGCAGCCAGATGTCATAGACATCTTGTCGGCGGTTTCGCTTTCGAATGGGTTGCTGGAGCAGAGAGCGCATCTTTTCAGCCAACACGTTGTTCAAGGTGTACGAATGAATGGTTGCGCCCCCATCCAATTCCAGCACCTCCACATCAAAGACCACCTCGTTGAAGCTGTAGTCGATTTCCACAACCTGCGGGGAAGCTCCAGCCTCTAGGCGCGCCATCGCTGCCGCATTGCCGCGATTGGCAAACCCGATTTTCAAAGCCAGACTGTGATGCGTTTTGCTCTCGCCCTTCGGCTGAACCTTGTGGGACTGCAAGCGACACGCCGTCGCATAAGGCAGACGGTCCTCCGCAGAAACAAGCCCTTCCATCAGTTCCGCCAGAATCGCATCGGCACTTGCTGCTGTGTATCTTTCCCTTGTAGAAAAGTCGAGGTCACGGGTATATCGAGAACTGTCATACCGGATGGCCAGTAGCAGACCACCCTTCATCACCATCTTGGCGCTCAAATTCTGGGAATGGCCAATGCTATCGAGGATGGTATGCACCGCTTCTCTAAAGCCTTGCTGCCCCTGCGGGGCTTGTGCAACCCATGCCTCGATTTCTACTTCGTTCATAACTCATCAGACTCAAGTTGCAGCCCATCCAACGAAGGCACGTTGACCGACAACGCCCATCGCTCCGAGAAAAAGGGGGAATATTCCGCTTGCGGGTCCAACTTCCGAGAGCCGCCCCGCTGAACCGTGGAAGCCCAAGCCTCAATCACCGGGTCAGATTTGCGGCACACCTTTTCCAGCAAGTAACCAGCCCGAGCTTTTTCAATCATCGTTCCGTGCTTGCCCACTTCATCAAGAATGAGCTTGAAGTACTTGCCCGCATATTCACGGTAGGTATCGACAACATGCAGCATGCCCCCGCACGAATCCGGCTCGCGAAGCATGTCCAAGAACGTTCGCCCAATCATTGCGACGCGGATGGAAGGAGACTTGATGGCCTTGAAAGCACCGCGATGCGAGCGACGCATCAAGTCAACCCTCACTCCATCGATACGCTCAAATTTCTGAAACCTCAATACGGGCAGCTTTGCTGCTAGGTAACCCTCTTTGAATTCTTTGAGGTCCTTGTCCATGCGTGCCTCTGCCTGTTCTTTCCATTCCTGGGCCGGCGGCGTGGACAGGTATAGAACCTTAGGAAACCGGTCCGTGATGCCGTGGTACTCCATGGCACTGAGATGGCTCACATAGGCAAACGGGTCAACCGAGCAAGCAACCTCCATGGACAGCGGCTTATTCCGACCAAAAAGATGAAACACCGTACCCGACTTGAACTCCTTCGCTGGTGAAATCAGTCCGAAGGATGTCAGCAAGCGGACCAATTCTGTATACAAATACAGCGAAAGGGCATGCTTTGCAGCATAGGTCGCAGTCAGAACACCCAGCTCATATCCTGTTACGACAGGACGCTCCCACGCACCCAACCGCTCCTGGATAGGTCTGACGAGTGCACTCAAGGTCTCAGGAGGTATTGATTTATCAGTCACATGTTAGCATCTGCGTCCTTAGGACGCAGATGCTAACATGTGATGAAAGATTTGTACACTCAAAAATTGACATCTGACTCGATGGAATCTAGACTGCGTCCTAAGGACGCAGTCTAGATTCCATCGTCCCCCATCGTCAGCGCACAGCTTGACGCCCTTTCGCCAGCGCGTTCCCAGGTTTGTTGTTCGGCTTTGAAGTCGCAATGCCAGCACATGACTCGTTGCTACTGGCCCGACTCCGGTTTGGACATGGATTGCGGATGCCCCCCCCTAGAGCCATGGCTGGCTATGTGCATAGGGGCGTCGAAGAGCGCGTCTGGCCAGGCTCAGATGTCCATCGTTCAGCCCCTGGTCTACTTCACACAGTACGGCGCGGCCGCAGCTCGCGTGGAATGAGCCGATGAGGCTCTCGCCAGAGCTGACGTCATCGAGAATGAGGATTGGCTGGCCTTCCTCGTGATAACGGGCAAGCCAAGCATCTATCGCTTCTGCGCGTGAGGTCCCCCTGTTGCCAGGGGCATCCCAATGCGCGTGCAAGGCGTTCGCGACTTTCCGCAAGCCCGTACGACAAAAAATCTCGATGAAGTGCTCGCGCTGCAGCAGTGCGAGCCAGCTCGTTGTCAGCACAATGCTGGGCTGGAACTCTTCGAGCAACGTGTTCATGACAGCAACTGCGCCAGGCGCGAACAAGCACTCATAAAAGTCAGACGGCGCGCTGTCAGGGACACGCACAACATGCTGAGCATGCACCCCACCGTAGGGGGTGTTGAGGCACAACGTGTCATCCAGGTCCAAGAACAGCACAGGGCGCACAGAATCTCGAGGCATCAAAGTAGATTCGGATTCGAATGGGGCACCGGGCGGCCTTCGAATCCTGGCCGACTCAGTACAAGGCGGCCGACGGTTCCCGGTCGTTTGAGAGTTGCGACCTGCGGCTCTGAAATGCTGCTGTTCTCTTGCATCTGCGGGCGCCATCTTGAGAGCCCACTATGAGGCCGCCCAGCATGAAGCGGCGCTTCATGGACTGGCTGCATGACTTCAGGTATCGACGATATGCAGGACTTCTTCGCATGAATCGTGCTCGCGAAGCATGTCCAAAAAAGTCCGCCCGACCATTGCCACGCAAATGGGCGGAGACCTGATAACCAGGATGGCCCCGCGATGCAGCTAAGCATCAAGCCAACCCTTTAACGAAGCCTGCCGGTCAAACCTACTGGCGCTGCTGCCCTCCCCTGGCCCGGAAAAATGAGGGACAGAATCTGTTCCAAATTTGTTCCAACAGACGCTTCACCTCCTTTCGTTCATCTGCGCCTAAATGCGAGTTATGATGACGGCTTCTAGAGGGAAAAGCTTCTAGAAAGGCCCCTGAAAGCGATTGGAATGACTTTCGGGACGTAGAGGCCGGAGGTTCGAATCCTCTCACCCCGACCAGATTTTCCATCTGGTCTTTTCCCTAGCTACCAGATCTGTAGCAATTCCGCCCAAATCAGCGCGCTGTACAGCCTTTGGACAATCGGCGATGATAGGATGGTTTTTCCGTCCCTCCCTACGTTTTCGGTTACATGGCTGCTGTTGACACTGCACAGAAAGATGCCTCCGCGATTGCCCTCCCAGGCCTGGGCCGGGCACTGATTTCCGCTGGCAAGCTGGCGCAGAAGACCGCCGAGGACATCTACAAGAAATCGCAGGCCGGCCGCTCGAGCTTCATTGCCGAATTGACGGGCTCCGGCGCGGTTTCCGCCACTGATCTGGCCTACACCGTGGCCTCGGTCTTCGGGGCGCCGCTGCTGGACCTGGACGCCATCGACCCGGCACGGCTGCCCAAGGAGCTGCTGGACTCGAAGATCTGCCAGTCCTACCGGGTCCTGCCGCTCAGCAAGCGCAACAACCGCCTGATCGTTGCGACGGCCGACCCTACCGACCAGGAAGCCGCCGAAAAGATCAAGTTCACCACGCAGATGGGCGTGGACTGGATCATCGCGGAGTACGACAAGCTCTCCAAGCTGGTGGAATCCTCCACGAAGAGCGTCAGCGAAACCATGGATACGCTGACCGGGGCGAGCGACTTCGAGTTCGACGATGTCAGCGTCGAAGAAGCCGCCGAAACGACGGAAGCCAACACCACGGAAGTGGAAGACGCGCCGATCGTCAAGTTCCTGCACAAGATGCTGCTCGACGCCTTCAACATGCGCGCGTCGGACCTGCATTTCGAGCCCTACGAGCACACCTACCGCGTGCGCTTTCGCATCGACGGGGAATTGCGGGAAATCGCCTCGCCCCCCATCGCCATCAAGGACAAGCTCGCGTCGCGCATCAAGGTGATCTCGCGCCTCGACATCTCCGAGAAGCGCGTTCCCCAGGACGGCCGGATGAAGCTCAAGGTCGGCCCCGACCGCGTGATCGACTTCCGCGTGAGCACCCTGCCCACGCTGTTCGGCGAGAAGATCGTGATCCGTATCCTGGACCCGAGCAGCGCCCGGCTTGGCATCGACGCGCTGGGCTACGAGCCCGAGGAGAAGGAGCGGCTGCTCCACGCGATCGGCCGCCCCTACGGCATGATCCTGGTGACCGGCCCCACGGGCTCGGGCAAGACGGTGTCGCTCTACACCTGCCTGAACCTGCTCAACAAGCCCGGCGTGAACATCGCCACGGCCGAGGACCCGTCCGAAATCAACATGCCGGGCGTGAACCAGGTGAACGTCAACGAGAAGGCGGGGCTCACGTTCGCCACCGCGCTCAAGTCGTTCCTGCGCCAGGATCCGGACATCATCATGGTGGGCGAAATCCGCGACCTCGAAACCGCGGACATCGCCATCAAGGCCGCCCAGACCGGCCACTTGGTGCTCTCCACGCTGCACACCAACGACGCCCCCACCACGCTCACACGCATGCGCAACATGGGCATCGCGCCGTTCAACATTGCATCCAGCGTGATCCTCATCACGGCGCAGCGCCTGGCCCGGCGCCTGTGCCCCGCCTGCAAGGCGCCGGCCGACATCCCCCACGAGGCGCTGGTCGAGGCCGGCTACAACGAAAGCGAGATCGACGGCACCTGGGTCACCTACCGCCCGGTGGGCTGCTCGGCCTGCAACAACGGCTACAAGGGCCGGGTCGGCATCTACCAGGTGATGCCGATTTCCGAGGAGATCCAGCGCATCATCCTGCAGGATGGCAGCGCCCTCGAGATCGCACAGCAGGCCAAGCGCGAGGGCGTGCGCTCCCTGCGCGAATCAGGGCTCCACAAAGCCCGGATCGGTCTGACCTCGCTTGAGGAAGTGCTGGCCGTCACCAACGAATAACGAACCGCTGCAACCACAGGGACATCACGAGGGAGCGCCATGGCCACCGCCGCATCCAGAGACATCAAGGATTTCGTCTTCGAGTGGGAAGGCAAGGATCGCAACGGAAAGATCGTGCGCGGCGAGGTTCGCGCATCCGGCGAAAACCAGGTGCAGGCTACGCTGCGGCGCCAGGGCGTCCTGCCCACCAAGATTAAGAAACGGCGCATGCGCTCGGGCAAGAAGATCAAGCCCAAGGACATCGCGCTGTTCACGCGCCAGATGGCCACGATGATGAAGGCTGGCGTGCCGCTGCTACAGGCCTTTGACATCGTGGGCCGGGGCAACACCAATGCGAGCGTGACCAAGCTGCTCAACGACATCCGCTCCGACGTCGAGACCGGCACCTCGTTGAACGCCGCTTTCCGCAAGTACCCCATGTACTTCGACAGCCTGTACTGCAACCTCGTGGAAGCCGGCGAGGCCGCCGGTATCCTGGAAGCCTTGCTCGACCGGCTGGCCACCTACATGGAAAAAACCGAGGCGATCAAATCCAAGATCAAATCGGCCCTCATGTACCCCATCTCCGTGGTCATCGTGGCCTTCGTCGTGGTCACGGTGATCATGATCTTCGTGATCCCCGCTTTCAAGGATGTGTTCACCTCGTTCGGCGCGGACCTGCCCGGCCCCACGCTCGTCGTGATGGGGATCAGCGACGTTTTCGTGAAATGGTGGTGGCTGATCTTCGGCCTGATCGGCGGGGGCTTCTTCTTCTTCATGCAGGCCTGGAAGCGTAACGAGAAGATGCAGATGTTCATGGACCGGCTACTGCTGCGCATGCCCATCTTCGGTGCCCTCATCGACAAATCCTGCGTGGCACGCTGGACGCGCACGCTCTCCACTATGTTCGCCGCCGGCGTTCCGCTCGTGGAAGCACTCGACTCCGTGGGCGGCGCCGCGGGCAACTCGGTCTACTCCATGGCCACCGACAAGATCCAGCAGGAAGTGTCCACCGGCACCAGCCTCACCGTGGCCATGACGAATGCCAACGTGTTCCCGTCGATGGTGCTGCAGATGTGCGCCATCGGCGAAGAGTCGGGCTCCATCGACCACATGCTGGGCAAGGCCGCCGATTTCTACGAAGAGGAAGTGGACGACATGGTGGCGGGCCTCTCCAGCCTGATGGAGCCGATCATCATCGTGTTCCTCGGCACCCTCATCGGCGGCATCGTCGTCTCGATGTACCTGCCCATCTTCAAGCTCGGCCAGGTGGTTTGATGGCGCTGGATCCCGTGGAAGGCGCCGTGCTGGCCGGCGTCTTCGGGCTGCTCATCGGCAGCTTTCTCAACGTCGTCATCCACCGCCTGCCGAAGATGCTGGAGCAGCAATGGGCGCAGGAGTGCGCGCAATTCGCGGCCCAGAGCACTGCCCAGGACGCTGCCCCGCCGGAGCCCCCCCCCCCCATCAGCCTGTCAAAGCCTCGTTCAGCCTGCCCCGCCTGCGGGCATGCAATCCGCTGGTACGAGAACATCCCCGTGCTCAGCTACATTGCCCTGCGCGGGCGCTGCTCGGCCTGCAAGACACACATCAGCCCGCGCTACCCGCTCGTGGAGCTCGCCACGGGTGTGCTTTTCGCCTTTTGCGCCTGGCGCTGGGGCATCACGCCAGCGGGTGCGGCCTGGTGCCTGTTCTGCGCCCTCATCGTGGCGCTGGCGTTCATCGATTGGGACACCACACTGTTGCCCGACGATCTCACCCTGCCCCTGCTCTGGGCGGGCCTGCTGGCCTCGGCGCTGCAATGGACCCATGTGCCGCTGTTTTCAGCCGTGATGGGCGCGGCAGCCGGCTATCTCTCGCTCTGGTCGGTGTACTGGGGTTTCAAGCTCGCCACGGGCAAGGAGGGCATGGGTTATGGCGACTTCAAGCTGTTCGCGGCGCTGGGCGCATGGTTCGGCTGGCAGGCGCTGGTGCCCATCATCCTGATCGCCTCGGTGATCGGCGCCATCGTGGGCATCGCGCTCAAGTTCACGAGCGGGCTGCGCGAGGGCGGCTACGTGCCGTTCGGCCCCTTTCTCGCGGGCGCCGGCCTGGCGGCCCTGGTCTTCGGGCCCGCCACCGTGATGCACGCCCTGCTCGGCCCCCTGGGCCTGTAACGGGTTGACGGCCATGCACCGCCCGGTACGCCTGGGACTGACCGGAGGCATCGGCAGCGGCAAGAGCACGCTCGCACGCATGCTGGCCGAGCGCGGCGCGGCCTGGATCGATGCGGACGAGGTCGCCCGCAGCGTGACGGCCCCCGGCGGCAGCGCCATCGCCGCCATCCGCCAGGCGTTCGGCGATGCGCTGATCGACGCCAGCGGCGCGCTCGACCGCGCCCGCATGCGCACGCTTGCGTTCGGCGACCCCAGCGCGCGCCAGCGGCTCGAAGCCATCGTGCACCCTCTGGTCGGCGAGCAGACGGCGCTGCGCGCGCGCGAGGCTGCCGAGCACGGCGCCTTGGTGACCGTGTTCGACATCCCCCTGCTCGTGGAGTCCGGCCGCTGGCCACGCGAACTCGACGCCGTCGTGGTCGTCGATTGCCCGCAGGAGTTGCAGATCGCCCGCGTGATGGCGCGCAGCGGGCTGGACCGCAGCACCGTCGAGGGCATCCTGGCCTCGCAGGCCTCGCGCGCGGCGCGGCGGGCCGCGGCCGACATCGTGGTCTACAACGGCACACAGTCGTTGCAAGCCCTGCAGGCCCAGGCCGACTGGATCGCCGCCCGGTTCGGGCTATGATGCACGCCACCCTGAGAAGGTGTGCATGAACCCCCAGGAACCCGGCAGCGTGATCCTCTACGAATACCCCTTCAACGAACGCCTGAGAACCTATCTGCGCCTGGAGCAGCTGTTCCGCCGCCTGGGCGAATTGATACCGCGCGCCCACCCGCTGGACCACCATTTCGCGCTGGTCACTCTGTTCGAGATCATGGACGTGGCTGCACGTGCGGACCTCAAATCCGATGTGCTCAAGGATATCGAACGCCAGAAGCACCAGCTCGACGGCTACCGTGGCAACCCCTCGATCTCCGAAGCGGCGCTGGACGCCATCATCGGCCAGCTCGACCACTGCTTCACCGCCCTGAACAGCCAGACCGGCAAGGCGGGTCAGTCCCTGGCCGACAACGAATGGCTCATGGGCATCCGCAGCCGCATCGGCATTCCGGGCGGCACCTGCGGGTTCGATCTGCCCGGCTACTACACCTGGCAGCACCAGGACGCCGCGAGCCGCCAGCGGGCACTCGAAGGCTGGGCCAGCACCCTGGCGCCGCTGGCCGAGTCCATCTACGTGCTGCTCAAGATGCTGCGCGACTCGGGCGTGCCGCAGCGCGTGGCGGCCGAGCGCGGGCAGTTCCAGCAAAGCCTGCCCCAGGGCCGCACGTTCCAGTTGCTGCGCCTGGCGCTCGACCCCGCGCTGAACCTCGTGCCTGAGATCAGCGGCAACCGCCTGATCGTCTCGGTGCGGCTGATGCGCATGGAGACCGACGGCCGCCTGCACGCCAGCCAGGAAGATGCCGCGTTTGAGCTGACGCTGTGCGCCTGAAAACCCGTTCCCAGCTGGTATGACCGCACGCACCGTGCCTTGCCCCACCTGCGGCGGCCCCAGCCTCTTTGGCCCCGCCAACCGCTACCGCCCGTTCTGCAGCGAGCGCTGCAAGCAGATCGACCTGGGCGCCTGGGCCGCCGAGGAGTTCCGCGTGCCTGCGCAGGCGCCGCCCGAGGACGCCGAGTTTGGCGACCCGCGCCGCCAGCGCGACGATCTCTAGATTCAAGGTCAAATCGGTCTCTAGCGCCCGTGTGGCGGGCGCCAGCAGCTATTCATTCGATAGTATCGAAGCCGGATCGAACGCCACCCCGCGCTCCTCGGCCAGCCACTGCAGCACCGGCACCGCCCCCGGCAGCACGGGCCGCACGGTCAGCGGCAGCTGCTGCCATTGCATCTGCTGGCCTTCGCGCATCTCGAACGCACCCTGCCATGCATGCACCTTGCACCAGTGCAGGCGCACAAGCGCGTGGGGGTAGTCGTGCTCGGTCACCTTCCAGACCTGCGCGGCATCGATGGTGACGCCCAGCTCCTCGATGAGCTCGCGGCGCAGCGCCTGCTCCACCGTCTCGCCCGCCTCGATCTTGCCGCCCGGAAACTCCCAGTAGCCCGCATAGGGCTTGCCAGGCGGGCGCGTGGACAGCAGCAGCGCCCCATCGGCGCGCACCAGCACACCCACGGCCACCTCGGTGTGCTTGCGCGGCTCAGCCATGCTGGCGCCCCGCATAGTCGCGCGCGAACTGGTAGGCCACGCGGCCGCTGCGCGAGCCGCGCTCCAGCGCCCACACCAGGGCCTCGGGCCGCGCGGCGTCGATGGCCCCGCGCACCACGCCCAAGGCCGAGAGCCATTGCGCAACGATGGCCAGGTATTCCTCCTGGCTGAACGGGTAGAAGCTCACCCACAGGCCGAAGCGCTCGGACAGCGAGATCTTTTCCTCCACCACTTCGCCGGGGTGGATCTCGCCATCGGCCGAGGTGGTGTAGCTCAGGTTGTCCTTCATCTGCTCGGGCAGCAGGTGGCGGCGGTTGCTCGTCGCGTAGACCAGCACGTTGGGCGTGGCCGCGGCCACCGAGCCGTCGAGGATGGACTTGAGCGCCTTGTAGCCCGCCTCGCCCTCCTCGAAGCTCAGGTCGTCGCAGTAGACGATGAATTTCTCGGCGCGGCCCGCGACCACGTCCACGATGTCGGGCAGGTCGGTCAAATCGGCCTTGTCCACCTCGATCAGGCGCAGGCCCTGCGGCGCGTACTGGTGCAGGCAGGCCTTGATGAGCGAGGACTTGCCCGTGCCGCGCGCACCCGTGAGCAGCATGTTGTTGGCCGTGCGGCCCTGCACGAACTGCTCGGTGTTGCGCTGCACCTTCTCCTTCTGCGCGTCGATCTCCTTGAGGTCCTCCAGGCGCATCACGGCCACCTGGCGCACAGGCTCCAGCACGCCGTGGCCGCTGCTGCGCTTACGGTAGCGCCAGGCCACGGCCTGGCTCCAGTCGGGTGCGGACAGGGGCTGCGGCAGCACCGATTCGATGCGCGCGATGAGTTGCTCGGCGCGCGCGAGCAGGTGTTCAAAGTTTGGGGTCATTTTGGCCTCTAGCGCCCGGCCAGAGCGCGCAAGCAGCTATTGATTTATGAGCGATAGTCGGCGTTGATGCTCACGTAGTCGTGGCTCAAGTCGCAGGTCCACACCGAGTCCGCCGCCGTGCCCCGGCCCAGCGCCACGCGCACCGTGATCTCGGCCTGCTTCATCACGCGCTGGCCGTCTTCCTCGCGGTAGGCGGGGTTGCGCCCGCCCTGCGCGGCCACGTGCACGTCGTCGAGGTACAGGTCGATCTTCGTCTGGTCCAGGTCCGCGATGCCCGCATAGCCCACGGCGGCCAGGATGCGGCCCAGGTTCGGGTCGCTCGCGTAGAAGGCCGTCTTGACCAGCGGCGAATGCGCGATGGCATAGGCCACCTGGCGGCATTCCTCGCCCGTCTGGCCGCCCTCCACGCGCACCGTGATGAACTTGGTGGCGCCCTCGCCGTCGCGCACGATGGCCTGGGCCAGCTGGCGCGCCACGCCCTGCAGCACGGCCCTGAGCGCACGGCCCTCGGCGCTATCGAGCGAAGTGATGGGCGCATGCTGCGCCTGGTGCGTGGCGATGAGCACGAACGAGTCGTTGGTCGAGGTGTCGCCGTCGATCGTCACGCGGTTGAACGAGCCCTCGGCCAGCTCGCGCACCAGCGCCTGCATGAGCGCCGGGGCGATGGCCGCGTCGGTCGCCAGGAAGCCCAGCATGGTCGCCATGTTGGGGCGGATCATGCCCGCGCCTTTGCTGATGCCCGTGATGCTCACCGTGGCGCCGCCGATCTGCGCCTGCGTGCTGAACGCCTTGGGCAGCGTGTCGGTGGTCATGATGCCCTCGGCCGCACGGGCCCAGTGCGCGGGCTGTGCATCGGCGATGGCGGCGGGCAAGCCAGCCTCGATGCGGTCCACGGGCAGGGATTCCATGATCACGCCCGTGGAGAACGGCAGCACCTGCTCGGGCGCCAGGCCCAGTCGGCCCGCGAGCGCCGCGCAGGTCGCACGCGCGCGCGCCAGGCCGTCAGCACCCGTGCCCGCATTGGCATTGCCGGTATTGACGACCATGGCACGGATGCCCCGGTCCGCAGCCAGGTGCTCACGGCTGACCTGCACGGGCGCGGCGCAGAAGCGGTTCTGCGTGAACACGCCCGCCACGCTCGCGCCCTCATCCAGCAGGAACACGGTGAGGTCCTTGCGGTCGGCCTTGCGCACGCCGGCTTCGGCAACGCCGATGCGCACGCCGGGCACGGCATGCAGGCTGGCAGCGTCGGGAGCGGTAAGGTTCACGGGCATGGAATGGGTCCTTTCAAAGCAAACACGGGCCGCAACCCGTGGTTCCGAATCGGTGAAAAATCAGGCCAGCTTGCCGTGGCACTGCTTGTACTTCTTGCCGCTGCCGCAGGGGCACGGGTCGTTGCGGCCCACGCGCACGCCGTCGGGCACGGGGCTGCCCAGCGTGCTCGGGTCCACCGTGGATTCGGCCTCGCCGCTTTCGGTGGGCGCGGTGTAGGTCACGTTGGTGATCGCGTCGGCGCGGTGGCCCATCTCCTCGGTGGCCTGGTCGAGCTGCGTGGGCGACTGCACCTGCACCGTGAGCAGGATGCGCGTGACTTCGTTCTTCACCTGGTCGATGAGCTGGCGGAACAGCTCGAAGGCCTCGCGCTTGTATTCCTGCTTGGGCTGCTGCTGCGCATAGCCGCGCAGGTGGATGCCCTGGCGCAGGTAGTCGAGTGCCGAGAGGTGGTCGCGCCAGTTGCTGTCGAAGCTCTGCAGCAGCACGGCCCGCTCGAACTGGGTGAAATTCTCGCGGCCCACCAGGGCCACCTTGGCGTCGAAGCCCGCGTTGGCGGTCTGCAGCACCTTTTCGAGGATGTCCTCGTCGGTGATCGTGTCGGAGCCCGCCACTTCCTTCTGCAGCGGCAGCTCGATCTGCCATTCGGAGGCCAGCGCCTTCTCCAGGCCCGGCAGGTCCCACTGCTCTTCCACCGATTCGGCGGGCACGTACTGGCGCACCACGTCGGTCAGGCAGTCCTCGCGCATGGCGGCGAGCACGGTCGAGAGGTCGGCCGCGTCGAGGATCTCGTTGCGCTGCTGGTAGATGACCTTGCGCTGGTCGTTGGCCACGTCGTCGTATTCGAGCAGCTGCTTGCGGATGTCGAAGTTGCGTGCCTCGACCTTGCGCTGCGCGCTCTCGATGCTGCGCGTGACGATGCCCGCCTCGATGGCCTCGCCATCGGGCATCTTCAGGCGGTCCATGATGGCCTTGACGCGGTCGCCCGCGAAGATGCGCATCAGCTGGTCGTCCAGCCCCAGGTAGAAGCGCGACGAGCCCGGGTCGCCCTGGCGGCCCGAGCGGCCACGCAGTTGGTTGTCGATGCGGCGCGACTCGTGGCGCTCGGTGGCGATGATGCGCAGACCGCCCAGGGCCGTGACCTTCTCGTGGTCGGCCTTCCACTGCGCGCGCAGCTGCTCGGTGCGCGTGGCGCGCTCGGCCTCGGACAACGCTTCGTCGGCCTCGATGGCGGCCACGGCCTTCTCGATGTTGCCGCCCAGCACGATGTCGGTACCGCGGCCCGCCATGTTGGTGGCGATGGTGATCATGCCCGGGCTGCCCGCCTGGGCCACGATGTCAGCCTCGCGCGCATGCTGCTTGGCGTTGAGCACCTGGTGCGGCAGGCCCGCCTTGGTCAGCAGTTGCGAGATGAGTTCGGAGTTCTCGATCGACGTGGTGCCCACCAGCACGGGCTGGCCGCGCTCGTGGCATTCGCGGATGTCGGCGATGGCGGCTTCGTACTTCTCGCGCGTGGTCTTGTACACGCGGTCGAGCTGGTCGTCGCGCTTGCTCGGGCGGTTGGGCGGGATCACCACGGTTTCGAGGCCGTAGATCTCCTGGAACTCGTAGGCCTCGGTATCGGCCGTGCCGGTCATGCCCGAGAGCTTGCTGTAGAGGCGGAAGTAGTTCTGGAACGTGATCGAGGCCAGCGTCTGGTTCTCGGCCTGGATGTTCACGCCTTCCTTGGCTTCCACGGCCTGGTGCAGGCCCTCGCTCCAGCGGCGGCCCGACATCAGGCGGCCGGTGAACTCGTCCACGATCACGATCTCGCCGTTCTGCACCACGTAGTGCTGGTCGCGGTGGTACAGGTGGTTGGCACGCAGGGCCGCGTACAGGTGGTGCATCAGCGTGATGTTCGCGGGATCGTAGAGCGACGCACCCTCGGGGATCAGCCCCGAACTGGCCAGGATGCGCTCTGCGTTCTCGTGGCCCTGCTCGGTCAGGAACACCTGGTGCGTCTTCTCGTCGAGCGTGAAGTCGCCCGGCTTGATGACGCCCTCGCCCGTGCGCGGATCGGCCTCGCCCTCCTGGCGCACGAGCAGCGGCACGACCTTGTTCATGGCGATGTACATCGCCGTGTGGTCCTCGGCCTGGCCGCTGATGATGAGCGGCGTGCGCGCCTCGTCGATCAGGATGGAGTCCACCTCGTCCACGATCGCGTAGTTCAGGCCGCGCTGCACGCGGTCGCGCGCCTCGTAGACCATGTTGTCGCGCAGGTAGTCGAAGCCGTACTCGTTGTTCGTGCCGTAGGTGATGTCGGCGCCGTAGGCGGCCTGCTTTTCCTCGCGCGGCATCTGGGGCAGGTTGATGCCCACCGTGAGGCCCAGGAAGTTGTACAGGCGCCCCATCCACTGCGCGTCGCGGCCGGCCAGGTAGTCGTTCACCGTCACCACATGCACGCCCTTGCCCGAGAGGGCATTCAGGTACACGGGCAGCGTGGCCGTTAGCGTCTTGCCCTCGCCCGTGCGCATTTCGGCGATCTTGCCGTAGTGCAGGGCCATGCCGCCGAGCAGTTGCACGTCGAAGTGCCGCATCTTCATGATGCGCTTGGAACCCTCGCGGACGACGGCAAACGCCTCCGGCAGGATCGCGTCGAGCGCTTCGCCCTTGGCGGCGCGGTCCTTGAACTCCTGCGTCTTGGCGCGCAGTTGCTCGTCGCTCAGCTTCTCGTACTCGGGCTCCATCGCGTTGATGCGAGCCACCGTCTTGCGGTATTGCTTGAGAAGCCGGTCATTGCGGCTGCCGAATAGTTTGGTGAGGAAGTTGGTGGCCATGCGAACGAAACCGCCCCACCCGCAGCAGCGCTGCCTGCGGAGCGACCAGAGTCCCTAAGGTGAATTGGGTTCAGATGGGGCCGCTGCCCGGCATTGCAAGCGTGCCAGTGACGGGGAGCGGATCTAGACCGAAGATTTTACCTGCCCGCCGCAGCACGGGGCAGCGCACGCTCCGCCTGGGCCACCGGGGCGCCCTCGCCCGCGGCCAGAAACTTTTGCGGATCCTGCGGCACGCCCTGCACGAGCACCTCGAAATGCAGATGGGGGCCCGTGGAGCGGCCCGTGGTGCCCACCTCGGCGATCTTCTGCCCGCGCCGCACCAGGTCGCCGCGGTGCACGAAAACCTTGGAGGTGTGGGCATAGCGGGTGACCAGCTGGTTGCCGTGGTCGATCTCCACCATGTTGCCGTAGGCCGGGTGGAGCTCCTGCGTGACCACCACCCCGCCCGCGGCCGCGAGAATGGGCGTACCCGCGTCCGCCGGGAAGTCCAGCCCCGTATGCAGCGCGGACTGGCCCGTGAAGGGGTCGATGCGCCAGCCGAAGCCCGACCCCGTCATCCGCCCCGGCACCGGCGCCTGCGTGGGCACCATGGATTTGCGGATGTGCTGGTCGAGCAGGCGCGATTCGAGCACAGTCATGAGATCAGCCCGCTGGTCGGCCTGCCGGCCCAGTTCGTCCAGCACGGACTGCAATTGCTCCATCGACAGCGAATGCTGCGCCACGAGCGCCCCGCCGCGCCCCGGCAGGCGGGGTGCCTCGGTGGGCGCCATGCCCGCCAGGCCCAGCACGCGCTCGTCGAGCGACTGGAGCTGCTCCATGCGGGCCTGCATTTCGCCCACCTTGCGCGCCATCGCGTCGATGTTGGCGCGCAGGAAGCGGTCGCGCTCCTCGAAATCGTCCTTGACCACCATGCGCACCAGGGAACCCACCACGGGCCAGCCCTCACGGGCCCCCTTGAGGAACACCCAGTGGTACAGCCCCAGCGCGCAGAGCATGAGCACAAGCGACGCCAGCAGCGCCGCCAGCGCCAGCCGGGTACCTGAGAGGTGGATGCTGCGGCTGCGGGCGAACCGCGCGTCCGTGATAATCAAATGCACGATCCCTCGCTTCGCGCCCACAGGCGCACGTTCCATGCACCGCCGCCACCATGCTATCACCCTGCTGCAAGCCGCCGAGGATTCGCCTACGCTGGCGAAACTGGCGGCACTCACGCGGGATTCGAGCGCGCGGCTCCACGCGGTTCAGTCGTTGATTCCCCCGGCGCTGCGGGGGGCCGTGCAAGCGGGCCCGATCGAAGGGGGCACCTGGTGCCTTCTGGTCAAAGGCAACGCCGCTGCCGCCAAGCTGCGCCAGTTGCTGCCGGCCCTGGAGGCCCATTTGCGCAGCAAGGGGTGGGAGGTTAACGCCATTCGCCTGAAAATCCAAACCTGAACGGCAGAGCGCCCTGCGGGGCGGCGGCGAATGCGAAAGAGGGAGATGGTGCCGGTTGTCGGATTCGAACTGACGACCTACCGCTTACAAGGCGGGTGCTCTACCAACTGAGCTAAACCGGCGAAGCCTTGGATTCTATATCGGCCGCGCCGTCACTTGACGCGCTTGAGCGCGGGCCTGCTGCCCCCGGCGGGCGGCGTGGGGCGGGGCGCATCGTCGTCGCTGGAGGAGGCATCGGCCACGGTGAGCTGCACCACGCGCTCGCCCGCCGCAGCGGGGGCCTCCGGCTCGGCCGGGGGGAGCGACGCGGGCACGGGCACCTCGGGCACATCCGCCGGGGGCGGAAACGCCATGCCCTGCCCGTTCTCGCGCGCGTAGATCGCGATCACGCGGCCCACGGGCACGATGATCTCGCGAGGCTGGCCGCCGAAGCGCGCCTTGAACTCGATGAAATCATTGCCCAGCTGCAGCGCGCTCGTGGCGTCGTAGCTGATGTTGAGCACGATCTCGCCATCCTTCACATACTCGCGCGGCACCTGCACGGAGTCGTCCACCCGCACGGCCACATAGGGGGTGAACCCGTTGTCCGTGCACCATTCATAGAGGGCGCGGATCAGGTAGGGGCGCGTGGAGGTGGAGTCCTGGGCGTTCATGGCGGCGGTGTGTGAAGGCGGGGCGGGAGGGCTTACTTGCGCATGACCTTTTCAGACGGCGTGAGCGCCTCGATGTAGGCCGGACGCGAGAAGATGCGCTCGGCGTACTTCAGCAGCGGCGCGGCGTTCTTGGACAGGTCGATGCCGTAGTAGTCGAGGCGCCACAGCAGCGGGGCGATGGCCACGTCGAGCATCGAGAAGTTCTCGCCCAGCATGTACTTGTTCTTGAGGAACACGGGCGCGAGCTGCGTGAGGCGGTCGCGGATGTGCGAGCGGGCCTTTTCCAGCGCCTTCTCGTTGCCCTTGGTGGCGCGCGATTCCAGCGTGTTCACGTGCACGAACAGCTCCTTCTCGAAGTTGAGCAGGAACAGGCGCACGCGGGCGCGGTCCACCGGGTCGCCGGGCATGAGCTGCGGGTGGGGGAAGCGCTCGTCGATGTACTCGTTGATGATGTTCGACTCGTACAGGATCAGGTCGCGCTCGACCAGGATGGGCACCTGGCCGTAGGGGTTCATCACGCTGATGTCTTCCGGCTTGTTGTACAGATCCACGTCGCGGATCTCGAAGTCCATGCCCTTCTCGAACAGCACGAAACGGCAGCGGTGGGAGAAGGGGCAGGTCGTGCCCGAGTAAAGCACCATCATGGCGGGAGGCTCCTAAAAATCAAAAAGAGTGGGACGCGCAAAGCGCCCACTCTGAAGGGACTGCACCGGCCCGCGCGCGGGCCGGCAGCGCGTCGCGGGTTATTTGACGTCTTTCCAGAAGGCAGCGTTGAGCCGCCATGCAATGACCGTGAAGAGGCCCAGGAAAATCAGCACCCAGACGCCCACGCGCGTGCGCGTGTTCTGGGCCGGTTCGCCCATCCACTGCAGGTAGTTGACCAGATCGCCGACGGCCTGGTCATATTGCAGCGTCGTCATCGTACCCGGCGTCACCTGTTCCCAGCCCTTGAAGACCTCGGTCTTGTGACCGTGGCTTTCGTGCTCCTCGAAGAGGGGGCGGCGCTGGCCCTGCAACTGCCACAGCGGGTGCGGCATGCCGACGCTCGGGAAGGCGAGGTTGTTCCAGCCCGTGGCCTTGGTGTCGTCGCGGTAGAAGGTGCGCAGGAAGGTGTAGAGGTAGTCGGCACCCGTGCCGCCATGGCCCGCGCGCGAACGCGCGATCACGGTGAGGTCGGGCGGGTTGGCGCCAAACCATTCCTTGGCCTGCTTGGGGTCGATGGCCGCCTTCATGGTCTCGCCCACCTTGTCGGTGGTGAACAGCAGGTTGTCCTTGATCTGCTGGTCCGTGAGGCCGATGTCCTTGAGGCGGTTGTAGCGCATGTAGGCGGCCGAATGGCAGCTCAGGCAGTAGTTCACGAACAGCTTGGCGCCGTTCTGCAGCGAGGCGGTGTCGGTGGTGTTGACGGGCGCCTTGTCCCAGGCGATGCCGCCCTCGGAAGCCTGCGCCCCGGCCACCAGGCCGAAGGCAGCGATCAACGTGAGGATGATTTTCTTCATGGTGGGATCTCTCCAGCGGCTCAGTGCGCGGCGAAGGTAACGCGGTCGGGCACCGACTTGGGCTCGCCCAGGCGGCTCCACCACGGCATCAGCAGGAAGAAGCCGAAGTAGAACAGCGTGCCCACCTGCGAGACGCGCTCGCCGATCGGGGACGGCGGCTGCACGCCCAGGTAGGCCAGGATCACGAACACGATCACGAACAGGCCGTACAGGTACTTGTGCCAGCTCGGGCGGTAGCGGATCGAGCGTGCCGGGCTCTGGTCCAGCCAGGGCAGGAAGAACAGGATGATCACGGCACCGCCCATCACGACCACGCCCCAGAACTTGGCGTCGATCGAGAGCATGAGCGCGATGACGACCACAGCCGCCACGGCGATGCCGGCCTTGATGAAGCCGGGCAGCTTGGCCTTCAGGACGCCGAAGCCCGCGCCGAGCACCACGCAGGCGATCAGCGCGTACATCATCTCGCTGGTGATGGCGCGCAGCATCGAGTAGAACGGCGTGAAGTACCACACGGGCGCAATGTGCGCGGGCGTCTTCAGCGGGTCGGCCGGGATGAAGTTGTTGTATTCCAGGAAGTAGCCGCCGAACTCGGGCGCGAAGAAGATCACGGCCGTGAAGACGAACAGAAACACGCACACGCCGAAGATGTCGTGCACGGTGTAGTACGGATGGAACGGCACGCCGTCGAGCGGGTGGCCGTGCGCGTCCACCGGCTTACCGGGGCCCTTGATCTCGATGCCGTCGGGGTTGTTGGAGCCCACGTCGTGCAGCGCCAGCAAGTGCGCCACCACCAGGCCCAGCAGCACCAGCGGCACGGCGATCACGTGGAAGCTGAAGAAGCGGTTGAGCGTGGCGTCGCCCACCACGTAGTCGCCGCGGATCAGCAGGGCGAGGTCAGGGCCGATGAAGGGGATGGCCGAGAACAGGTTCACGATCACCTGGGCGCCCCAGTACGACATCTGGCCCCAGGGCAGCAGGTAGCCCATGAAGGCCTCGGCCATCAGGCACAGGAAGATGGCGCAGCCGAAGATCCAGACCAGCTCGCGCGGCTTGCGGTACGAGCCGTAGAGCAGGCCGCGGAACATGTGCAGGTACACGACGATGAAGAACGCCGAGGCGCCCGTGGAGTGCATGTAGCGGATCAGCCAGCCCCAGGGCACGTCGCGCATGATGTACTCGACCGACTCGAACGCCTTGGCGGCGTCGGGCTTGTAGTGCATCACGAGGAAGATGCCGGTGACGATCTGGATCGCCAGCACCAGCAGGGCCAGCGAGCCGAAGATGTACCAGAAGTTGAAGTTCTTCGGAGCGTAGTACTCCGACATGTGCACCTTGTAGGCGTCGAAGGCCGTGGGGAAGCGGTTCTCGAGCCAGTTGGTGAGCTTGGCGCCCGCCGAGGCGTTGGGGGAGATCTCCCGGAATTCGCGATAAGCAGCCATGGTCGTGTCTCCCTCAGGCCTTCTTGTCTTCACCGATCAGGAGCTTGGTCTCCGACAGGTACATGTGGGGCGGCACCTCGAGGTTGTCGGGCGCGGGCTTGTTCTTGTACACGCGGCCCGCCATATCGAACGTGGAGCCGTGGCAGGGGCACAGGAAGCCGCCCTGCCAGTCGTCAGGCAGCGAGGGCTGGGGGCCGGGCACGAATTTGTCCGACGGCGAGCAGCCCAGGTGGGTGCAGATGCCCACCACCACCAGCACTTCGGGCTTGATGGAACGCGCCTCGTTGCGCGCGTAGGGCGGCGTGAGCTCGTCGGGGTGGCGCTTCGATTGCGGGTCGGCCAGCTGGCCGTCGAGCTTGGGCAGCTCGGCGAGCTGCTCGGGCGTGCGCTTGATGATCCACACCGGCTTGCCGCGCCATTCCACGGTCATTTTCTCGCCGGGCTTGAGGGCGGAGATGTCCGCCTCGACGGCGGCGCCTGCCGCCTTGGCCTTTTCGGAGGGCTGGAACGTACTCACGAAAGGAACGGCGGTTGCCACGCCGCCCACCGCACCAGCGCAGCCGGACGCAATCAGCCACGTCCGCTTGCTGGAGTCGATTGGAGTTTCACTCATGGGGGTCCTCGATGAACATCTCAGTGGGGTCAACCGCAAATTGTAGCGGAGTGAAAATGGGTATCCCGCCGCGGCCGCACACCTTCACGCGTCCGGTAACATCGCGCTCTTTCTCAGTCTTTGGCAGGAGCTGTCACCCATGAGCATGTTGAAGGAATTCAGGGAGTTCGCCGTCAAGGGCAACGTCATCGATCTCGCCGTGGGCGTGATCATCGGCGGGGCCTTCGGCAAGATCGTGGACTCGGTCGTGGCCGACCTCATCATGCCGGTGGTGGGCATGGTGTTCGGCAAGCTCGACTTCTCCAGCCTCTTCCTGGTGCTCGGCGCAGTGCCGGAGGGCACGGCCCACACGCTGGACGCGCTCAGGAAGGCCGGCGTGCCCGTGCTCGCCTATGGCAGCTTCATCACGGTGGCCGTGAACTTCATCATCCTGGCCTTCATCATCTTCATGATGGTCAAGCAGATCAACCGCCTCAAGCGCGAAGAAGCCCCGGCCGCACCGGCCCCGGAACCCGCGACGCCCGAGGACATCGTGCTGCTGCGCGAGATCCGCGACAGCCTCAAGCGCTGAAGGCGCCGGCGCCACGCCCCCGAAGCCCGCCGCCGCGCGGGCTTTCTTTTTTTACGCGGCCAGCCGGCGCGCCATGCGCACGGCCTCGACCAGGCTCGCCGCGTCGGCCACGCCTCGGCCCGCGATGTCGAAGGCCGTGCCGTGGTCCGGGCTGGTGCGCACCAGCGGCAAGCCCAGCGTGACGTTCACGCCCTTGTCCACGCCGAGGTACTTCACGGGGATGAGCCCCTGGTCGTGGTACATGGCGACGACCACGTCGAACTCGCCGGGCTGCCCGGGCGCGTGGCGCGCGCGCATGAACACCGTGTCGGGCGCGTAGGGGCCGTGCACGTCGAGGCCCTCGGCGCGCGCCTGCGCCACGGCGGGGGCGATCACCTCCAGCTCCTCGCGGCCGAACAGCCCGCCTTCGCCCGCGTGCGGGTTGAGCCCCGCCACGGCGATGCGCGGCCTCCTTCCCAAGCTCGGGCCCAGGCTGCGCGCGAGCGCCGCGTGCGTGATACGCAGCGTCTGCAGCACGTTGTCCAGGGTGACGGCCTCGATCGCGGCGCGCAGCGACACGTGGATGCTGACCAGCACCGTGCGCAGCTCGTCGCTCGCGAGCATCATGCGCACGGGCATGCCCGATAGCGGCACGCCCGCGTGGCGTGCGGCCTCGGCCTGCAGCAGCTCGGTGTGGCCGGGGAAGTGCACGCCCGCGGCCGAGAGCGCCTCCTTGTGCAGCGGCGCGGTGACGAGCGCCGCCACCTCGCCGCGCAGTGCGGCGCGTGCGGCCCATTCCACGCACTGCGCGGCCGCGCGGCCCGCCTCGGCACTCACAACGCCCCAGGGCTGCGGCCCCGGCAGGCCGGGCAGCGCAAGCACGGGCAGGCAGCGCGGCGGCGCGGCGAGCGCCTCGTGCGCGTTAGCCAGCAGCGCCACGGGCAGCGCGGGCTGGCCCGGCCCTTCGATGCATGCCGCCGCGCGGCGCAGCGTGGCCGGGTCGCCCACGGCGAAGCAGCCGCGCAGGTCTTCGGGCGCATCGCGAAAGGCCTTGGCGACGATCTCGGGGCCGATGCCGGCGGGGTCGCCCTGGGTGATGGCAATGGGAAGCGGCTTCATAGGAAAGTGGCCTCTAGCGCCCTGTGGGCAGGCGCAAGGAGCTATCAAAAAAGGAGTAATCAGGCTGGATTGTCGATCTCGATGAAACAGTGCTCCAGTCCGCACTGCGCCGCCACATGCGCGGCCACAGCCGGTGCGCCGTAGCGCTCGGTGGCATGGTGGCCTGCGGCGAGGAAGGCCACGCCCGTCTCGCGCGCGAGGTGGGCCTGGGGCTCGGAGATCTCGCCCGTGATGAACGCATCGGCCCCCGCGGCGATGGCCGCCTCGAAGTAGCCCTGCGCACCGCCCGTGCACCAAGCCACGCGGCGCAAAGGCCGTTGCAGGCGCCCATCGCCCGGCACCAGGGTCACGCCACGGCCCAGGGCCTGCTGCACGTGCGCGGCCAGGGCGTGCGCATCCGCGAACGGCGCGTCGGCCACGCAGCCCAGGTCCTGCTCGCCGAAGCGCTGGTCGGCCTGCCAGCCAAGCACGCGGCCGAGCTGCGCGTTGTTGCCCAGTTCGGGGTGGGCGTCGAGCGGCAGGTGGTAGGCGAAGAGGTTGATGTCGTGCGCGAGCAGCAGGGCGAGGCGCTCCTTCATCCAGCCCACCACGCGCCCGTCCTGCCCGCGCCAGAACAGGCCATGGTGCACGAAGAGCGCATCGGCGCCCTGGCGAATGGCGGCCTCAATGAACGCGCGGCTCGCGGTCACGCCGCTCACGATGCGGCTGACCTCGGCCTTGCCTTCCACTTGCAGGCCGTTGGGACCGTAGTCCTTGAAGCGCTCGGGTTGCAGCAGGCCGTCGAAGCGGCGCAGCAGTTCGGTGCGGGAAATGCTCATGCCGCCATTGTCTCAGCGCACAATGCGCCATTGGCAAAGGAAGGTTTCATGAAGCGCTTGTGGCTGCTGTTCTCGCAGGCCGTGACCGTGCTGGTCGCGGCCTATTTCGTGGTGGCGACGCTCCAGCCGGGCTGGCTGGGCCGCAGCACCCGGCTTTCGGGCGCGGGCATCGCCCTGTTCGAGGCGCCGCCGCTGCCCGCGGGCAGCACCACCCCAGCGCCGGGCAGCTACAGCGCGGCGGCGCGCAAGGCCGCGCCCGCCGTGGTGAGCATCAACACCACCAAGGCCGTGCGCAACCCGCGCAGCGACGATCCATGGTTCCGCTTCTTCTTCGGCGACCAGGGCCAGCAGGCCCAGATGGGCCTGGGCAGCGGCGTGATCGTAAGCCCCGAGGGCTACATCCTCACCAACAACCACGTGGTGGAGGGGGCGGACGAGATCGAGGTCACGCTCATCGACAGCCGCCGCGCCCGCGCGCGCGTGATCGGCACCGACCCGGACACCGATCTGGCCATCCTCAAGATCGAGCTCGACAAGCTGCCCGTGATCGTGCTGGGCAACTCCGACCAGCTTGCCGTGGGCGACCACGTGCTGGCCATCGGCAACCCCTTCGGCGTGGGGCAGACGGTGACCAGCGGCATCGTGAGCGCGCTGGGCCGCAGCCAGCTCGGCATCAACACCTTCGAGAACTTCATCCAGACCGACGCGGCCATCAACCCCGGCAACTCGGGCGGCGCGCTGGTGGACGTGTACGGCAACCTGCAGGGCATCAACACGGCGATCTACTCGCGTTCGGGCGGCAGCATGGGCATCGGCTTCGCGATTCCCGTGTCCACGGCGCGCATGGTGCTCGACGGCATCGTGCGCGACGGCCAGGTCACGCGCGGCTGGATCGGCGTAGAGCCCAACGAGCTCTCGCCCGAGCTGGCCGAGACCTTCGGCGTGAAGGCCTCCGAGGGCGTGATCATCACTGGCGTGCTGCAGAACGGCCCAGCCGCGCAGGCCGGCATGCGCCCGGGCGACGTGATTGCGCAGGTGGCCGGCAAGCCCGTGCGCAACGTCTCGGAGCTGCTCACGGCCGTGGCGGCGCTCAAGCCGGGGGAGAAGGCGCCGTTCGAGATCCAGCGCGGCGATGGCGCGGTGGAGCTGCAGATCTCGCCCGGCGTGCGCCCGAGCCCGCAGCGCGCGGTGCGGCGCTGACGCTCGACCCGCGCGTCCTCGCTCCCAAAAAAGAAGCGGCCTGCGCCCGGTGGACGGGCGCCAGGCCGCTTTTTCATGCGGACAACTCAGGAGGCTGATTTGCCCTGTTCCTCCGGCTCCTCGGGCGCCTTCGTCGCCTTGAGGAACCAGCCTGCACCGAGGATGCCGATCTCGTACAAGAAGCACATGGGAATGGCCAGCGCCAGCTGCGACATCACGTCGGGCGGCGTGACCACCGCCGCCACGATGAAGGCGACGACGACGAAGTAGCCCCGGAAGGACTTGAGCTTGGGGATGTCCACGATGCCGAAGCGCACCAGCAGCATCACCACGATGGGCACCTGGAAGGTGACGCCAAACGCCAGGTACAGCGACAGGATGGATTCGACGTAGGACGCGATGTCCGGCGTGGCCGCCACGGCCTCGGGCGTGAAGCGCTGGATGAAGCCGAACATGCGGTCCAGCACGAAGAACTGCACGAAGGCGATGCCCGAGTAGGCCAGCAGGCTGCCGAAGACGATGAGCGGCAGCGCGAACTTCTTCTCATGGCTGTACAGCCCCGGTGCGACGAAGGCCCAGGCCTGGTACATGAGCCAGGGCAGCGCCAGCAGCACGGCCCCCATCAGCAGCACCTTCATGGGCACGAAGAAGGGGGAGAACACGCCCACGGCGATGAGCTTGGCATCGGGCGGCATGTGGTGGCGGATGGGCAGCGCGATGAAGTCGATCAACCCGCTCGGGCCCGGCCAGATGGCCAGCACCACCAGGGCCACGGCCACGCCATAGATGCAGTACAGCAGGCGGTCGCGCAGCTCCATGAGGTGCTGCACGAAGGGCTGCTCGGTACCGGCCAGCTCGTCTTCTTTTTCGGGAGTGTCGGACATGGAGAAATGAAAAACGCGCTCATCGAGCGCGCACAGTCAATGGAATTTCTGGGGCCTGAAGCGCGCCACGCGCGCCGCGCCCGACTGGGCCTTGGTGCGCACGCCCGCGCGCGCCTTGTACCACTGCGGCGTGGCGCCGCGCTTGAGGCGCCAGTTCTTGCCCGGGTGCTTGTAGACCGGCAAGGCCGCCGGCTCTTCGAGCGCCGCGGCGGCGGTGCCCGTGGCCTCGGCCCAGTCCTTCTCGAAGGCGCTGGCCTCGGTCTGGATGGACTGCTCGACCTCGCGGGCCGCGCCTTCCACCTGCTCCTTCATCTTCTTGAGCTCGTCGAGCTCCATCGAGCGGTTGACCTCGGCCTTCACGTCGTTGACGTAGCGCTGCGCCTTGCCGAGCAAGGTGCCCACGGTACGCGCCACGCGCGGCAGCTTTTCGGGGCCGATGACGATCAACGCCACGGCGCCGACCAGCACCATCTTGGACAGGCCGATGTCGATCATTGGAAGGCGTCCGGTCGGTCAGCTCTTTTGCTTGGCTTCCACGTCGATGGTGGTCTTGTCGGCGCTCGGCTGGTTGGCGACCTGGCCGGCGGGGGCGCTGGAGGCCGTGGTCTCTTCAGGTGCGCTGCCCTCCTTCATGCCGTCCTTGAAGCCCTTGACGGCGCCGCCCAGGTCGGAGCCGATGTTCTTGAGCTTCTTGGTGCCGAACACCATGACGACGATCAGCAGCACGATCAGCCAGTGCCAGATGGAAAACGAGCCCATGAGAAATCTCCTAACGAATCGGTCGATTGTAGACGCCAGGCATGGCGCGGCTACCCTGTATCACCCCTTGAGCCAGGGGCGCGGGCCGCCAATCACGTGCATGTGCAGGTGGTGGATTTCCTGGCCGCCCTCGTCCCCGGTGTTCACCACGATGCGAAAGCCCCCTTGCGGATAAGGGTTGCAGCCCTGTTCCAGCGCCAGCCGGGGCGCCAGGGTCATCATGCGGCCGAGCACCCCGGCGTGCCCGTCGCCCACCTGGGCCATGGAGGCCACGTGCTTCTTGGGCACCATCAGGAAGTGCACGGGCGCCCAGGGGTGGATGTCGTGGAAGGCGTAGATGTCCTCGTCCTCGTAGACTTTCTTGGACGGGATCTGGCCGACGATGATCTTGCAGAAAAGGCAGTTCGGGTCGTGCATGGAAGGTGGCTCGCAAGAGGGGCTCAAAGAGGGTCAGGCATTTTCCGCGATGTTGATGGTGGGCCGCACGCCCACGTCGCTCCCGTGCTTGTTCAGCCATTTCCCGCCCTCGGTGCGGCCCAGCGCGAACAGCTGGCGCACGAAGGCGAGGTCGGAGCGCGTCTTGCTCGCCGCGCCGAAGGGGGCGAGCACCGTGCCGCCGTCGATGCGGTGCAGCAGCACGTTCTTGTAGCGCCGCGGATCGAGCTTGCCCTCGGCCAGTAGCCGGCGCACGAACTCGATGGCGCGCATCTCGGCCAGCAGGCTCGCGTTGAAGGTCACTTCGTTCATGCGGTCGTGGATCTCCTGCGCGTTGTCGGGCAGCCCACGGTGCTCGATGGGGTTGATCTGCACGAGCAGGATGTCCGCGCATTCGGTGTGGTAGATCAGCGGGTGCAGCGCGGGGTTGCCCGAGTAGCCGCCGTCCCAGTAATGCTCGCCGTCGATCTGCACGGCCTTGAACAGCAGCGGCAGGCAGGCCGAGGCCATGACCGCATCGGCCGACAGGCGCGGCCCCGAGAAGATCTCGCCGCGCCCCGTGCGCACGTTGGTGGCGCACACGAACACCTGGGGCACGCGCGCGCTGCGCGCATGGGCCAGCGCGGCGAAGTCCACCTCGCGCTCCAGCAGGCCGCGCAGCGGGTTGATGCCCAGCGGATTGGTCTGGTAGGGCGAGAGCCACTGCGCCATGAAGTCCATCATGGGGTTGTTCTGCAGCGGCACGCCCCACAGCAGGCTGCCCATCGCGCCCACGCCCTCCCACACCCGCTTGAGCGTCTCGCGCGCCAGCGCGCAGCCCGCCGCGTGCGCTTCGCGCTCGTCCTTGTGCTGGAGCGCCGCCTGCGCGAAGCCGTGGGCCAGGGCCACGGTGTTCACGGCTCCCGCGCTGGTGCCGCTGATGCCCTGGAAGGCGAAGCGCCCGTCTTCGAGCAGCGCGTCGAGCACGCCCCAGGTGAGCGCGCCATGCGAGCCGCCGCCCTGCAGGGCGAGGTTCAGCGGAATCAGCGCGGCCTCAGGCATCGACGGCCTGGTCCCGGTTCATCGCCACCATGCCGCGCACGATGCGGTAGAGGAACCAGATCGAGATCAGCCCCCAGGCGATCCAGCCCGGCACGAAGAACAGCAGCCACAGCGGCGCCGTGACGATGTAGAGCACGCCCGCCCACAGCACGGTGCGGATGCGCCATGCGAAGTGCGAGGCCTGCCAGGTGCCCTCGGCATCGCCCTTCTTCACGAGATCGAGCACGAGCGCGATGATGAGCAGCGCGGCGCTGGGCTGCGCGCCCGGAATCACGGCGGCCACGGCCACGATGAGGTGCAGCAGGTAGCTCACCCAGCCCCAGGCCTTGAGGCCCTCGGCCTTCTCCTTGTCCAGGGGCTGCACGTCGGTGATGTCGCTCATGGGGAACCTCCTTCCAGGGTTGCACGCTGTCCGGCCTTGCGCAGGGCCTTTTCCTCGATGCCGCTCGTGCCCTCGCGGCGCTCGAGCTCGGCCACCACGTCGGCCGGCGCGAGGCCGTAGTGCGCGAGCGCGACCATGGAGTGGAACCACAGGTCCGCCACCTCGTAGAGCAGCTTGGCCTTGTCGGCGCCATGCTGAACGTCCTTGGCGGCCATGACGACCTCGGTGGCCTCCTCGCCGATCTTCTTCAGGAAGGCGTCGGGCCCCTTGTGCAGCAGGCGCGCCACGTAGCTTTTCTCGGGGTCGCCGCCGTTGGCGGGCTTGCGGCTTTCGATGACGGCGGCCAGGCGTGCCAGGGAGTCGTTGCTGGTCATGGCGTTATTTGTAGATGGATTCGGGGTCTTTCAAGACCGGATCGACGGGCGTCCAGCGCCCGTCCCTCAGCACGCTGTAGAAGCAGCTGTGGCGGCCCGTGTGGCAGGCGATGCCGGGCTCATGGCCGGTCTGCGTGACCTGGAGCAGCACCACGTCGTTGTCGCAGTCGATGCGGATCTCATGCACCTGCTGCACGTGGCCCGATTCCTCGCCCTTGAACCAGAGCCTGCCGCGCGAGCGGCTGAAGTACACCGCGCGGCCCAGCTCGGCGGTCTTGGCGAGCGCCTCGCGGTCCATCCAGGCGAACATGAGCACGTCGCCCGTGCCGCGCTCCTGCGCAATCACGGGCACCAGGCCCTGCGCATCCCATTTCACTTGATCAAGCCAGTCCATGGCGGGATTGTGCGTGATTTGCGCGCGCCAGCGGCGTGGACAGGGATTTCAAGCCAAATCGGCCTCCAGCGCTTGTGCAGAGCGCGCCAGCAGCTATCAATTCAATTGCAGAACGAAGCCCCCGCTCAGCGTACTGTCAGAAACACCCACTTGCGGTCCCAGTTCTTGCGGCCCAGGTACTTGATGGCGAAGGCATAGCGGCCCGGGGGCAGGAAGTCCTCGGTCAGGGTTTCCTGCTGCGTCAGCACGGGGCGGCCGCCCACGCGCACGCTGTCGTCCGCCACGGCCTCGGTTTCGCTGGGCAGGTCCTGGCCGTCGAGGGCGTAGACGGTCACGTCCGGCTCCTCGCGCTCGGGGCCCACGTGGGGCAGCCCCATGGCGTTGGGGCGGGTGAGCACGTCCAGCGCCGCGTCGCCCGAGACAGGCGTGCGCACGATCCAGTAGACCTCGCGCACGTTGCGGTTGAGGCGCTGCAGCTCGGCGCGCAGGCGCTCGTACTCCGCCTGCCCGGCAATCACCTCGACGGGCTGGCCGCCGATGGTGGCGTCGAAGCAGCGGCCAATGCGGTCCACGCACGGCAGGCGGTCAAAGTAGCCGCTGGCATAGCTGGGGGCCGGCGTGCCGCCGGGGCTGGCCGGCGCAGTCGCCACGCAGCCGGCGGCCGCTACCGCCGCAAAGCCGGCCAGCAGGAGGCGCACCATCTTGCGCACCCTCACAGCCGCACCGGGATGCCGCGCTCGGCCATGCGCTGCTTGGCCTGGCCCACGGTGTATTCGCCGTAGTGGAAGATGCTCGCGGCCAGCACGGCGTCGGCCCCGCCCTGCTGCACGCCATCGGCCAGGTGGTCGAGGTTGCCCACGCCGCCCGAGGCGATCACGGGCACGCTCACGGCGTCGCTCACGGCGCGCGTGAGGGCCAGGTCGAAGCCCGCCTTGGTGCCGTCGCGGTCCATGCTGGTGAGCAGGATCTCGCCCGCGCCGCGCCGCGCCATCTCGGTGGCCCACTGCACGGCGTCGAGCCCCGTGTTCTTGCGGCCGCCGTGGCTGTACACGTCCCAGCCCGAACCATCGGGGCGGCGCTTGGCGTCGATCGCCACCACGATGCACTGTGCGCCGTACTTGGCCGAGGCGGCGCTGATCACGCCGGGGTCGGCGATGGCCGCGGAGTTGAAGCTGGTCTTGTCGGCGCCCGCGTTGAGCAGGCGGCGCACGTCTTCCACGGTGCGCACGCCACCGCCCACGGTGAGGGGAATGAAGACCTGCGAGGCCACGGCCTCGATGATGGGCAGGATCAGGTCGCGCCCATCGCTCGTGGCGGTGATGTCGAGGAAGGTGAGCTCGTCGGCGCCCTGGGCGTTGTAGCGCGCGGCGATCTCGACGGGGTCGCCCGCGTCGCGCAGCTCGACGAAGTTGACGCCTTTGACGACGCGGCCGCCGGTCACGTCCAGGCAGGGAATGATGCGTTTGGCAAGCATGGGGACGATCTTACAAGTTGCGGGCCACGCCGCTCTGCCAGCGCCAGGCGTCGGCGCACATGGCCTCCAGGCCGCGCCGCGCGCGCCAGCCCAGCAGCCGCTCGGCCTGCGCGGGGTCGGCCCAGCACGCGGCCACGTCGCCCGGGCGGCGGTCCACGATGCGGTACGGCACCGGCCGCCCGCTGGCGCGCTCGAACCCGCGCACCATCTCGAGCACCGAAACGGGCCGGCCCGTGCCCAGGTTCACCGTGAGCAGGCCAGGGTGGCCACGCAGGTAGCCCAGCGCGGCCACGTGGCCCTCGGCCAGGTCGCACACGTGGATGTAGTCGCGCACGCCGGTGCCGTCGGGCGTGGGGTAGTCGTTGCCGTACACGCTCAAGGCTTCGCGCTGGCCCGCGGCCACCTGGGCCACGTAGGGCATGAGGTTGCCCGGCTCGCCCTGCGGGTCTTCGCCGATCAGGCCGCTCTCGTGCGCGCCCACGGGGTTGAAGTAGCGCAGGCGCGCGATGCGCCACTGGCCAGGCTCGGAGGTATCGACGTCGGCCAGCACCTGCTCCATCATGAGCTTGCTCCAGCCGTAGGGGTTGGTGGCCGAGAGCGGGAAGTCCTCGCGGATCGGCAGCGAGGCCGGGTCGCCATAGACCGTGGCGGACGACGAGAACACCAGCGTGCGCACGCCCGCCGTCTGCATCGCCCGCAGCAGGGCCACGGTGCCCGCGACATTGTTCTCGTAGTAGCGCAGCGGGTTGCGCACCGACTCGCCCACGGCCTTGAACGCCGCGAAGTGGATCACGGCCTCGATGGGGTGGGACGCCAGCACCTGCGCGAGCAGCGCCGCGTCGCGCACGTCGCCTTCGATGCAGGGCACGGCGGCGCCGGTGATCCGGGCCAGCCGCTCCAGCACGGACCGCCGGCTGTTGCTGAAGTTGTCGAAGACCAGGAACGGCATGCCCGCCTGGGCCAGGGCCGCGCAAGTGTGGGAGCCGATGAAGCCAGCCCCTCCGGTGACGAGTATCACGTGTTGAGTCCTTGAAGCGTGTTCTTACCGTTGCCGCGGCACCTGCGGCCCGAGGGGTGCCACTGTAGTGGGAATCGCGGCCCGCCCCGGCAGGAAGAGGATGTTTAACAATTGCCTTGATTATCTCAATAAAGATAATTTATGATCTTTCGCCTCCGCCCGCCATACCCGCCCTCCATGGTTTTGCTCCGCCTCCTGCTCACCCTGTCGATGGCCGCGCTGTTCCACAACGCGGCCATCGCGCAATCGGCGCCGGCCATCGCCCTGCACTACGGCAGCGCGGCGCCGCTGGAGGAGCTGCGCGTGTTCGACATCGTGGTGGTGGAGCCCGGCCACGGCCAGGACCCCGCGCGCCTGCGCGCCCAGGGCACCGAGCTGTACGCCTATGTCTCGGTGGCCGAGGTGCAACCCTCGCGCCCCTACTACGCGCGCATCCCTGCGGCCTGGAAGCTGGCGCGCAACGGCGCCTGGAACTCCGAGGTGATCGACCAGACCCCCGCCGCATGGCCCGAATTCTTCGCCAACGAGGTGGTGGCGCCGCTGTGGCAGCGCGGCTTTCGCGGCTTCTTCCTCGATACGCTCGACTCCTACCGCCTGGCCGGCAAGTTTGACGAGGCCGCGCAGCAGGACGGCCTGGTGCGCGTGATCGAGACGCTGCACGCGCGCTTTCCGGGCATCCAGCTCATCCTGAACCGGGGCTTCGAGATCGTGCCGCGCGTCAAGGACAAGATCCGCATGGTCGCGGCCGAATCCCTGTTCCACGGCTGGAACGCCCAGGCCCAGCGCTACGAGGAGGTGCGCCCGGCGGACCGGGAATGGCTGCTGGGCCAGCTGCGCACCGTCCGCGAGCGCGACGGCCTGCCCGTGCTGGTCATCGACTACCTGCCGCCGCACGAGCGCGCCCTCATGCGCCAGACGGCCGCCGACATCGCCGCGCTGGGCTTCACGCCCTACGTCGCGGACGCGCAGCTGGAGACCAGCGGCATCGGCCGCATCGAGCCCGTGCCGCGCCGCGTGCTGGTGGTCTACAACGGGGCCGAGACGCCCTCGATCAACTACTCGCTCGCGCACCGCTTCCTGCAGATGCCCCTGAACTACCTGGGCTACGTGGTGGACTACGCCGACATCCGCGACGGCGCGCCGCCCGCCGTGGAGGCGGACCGGTACGCGGGCATCGTCACCTGGTTCACCGGCTACGTGCAGGAAGACCGCGTGGCGCCGCTGGCGCGCTGGCTGCAGGCGCGGCTGGACGAGCGCATGCCCCTGCTGGTGATGGGCGATTTCGGCTTCGCGCTCACGCCCGCGCTCTCGGAGCGGCTGGGCATCGTGCCCGCGCAAGCGCACGGCCCGCAGCGCATCGTGCGCCAAAGCGCGCTGCTGGGCTTCGAGGCCGCGCCTGAGCCGCTGGACGGCCCGCGCTTCACCTGGAGCGGCGCCGCGCAGCCCAAGCCGGACGAAACGCTGATCGAGCTGCGGGACGAGCGCGGACAGGCGCTCACGGGCGGTGCGCTCACGGCCTGGGGCGGCTTCCTGGCCAACCCCTTCGTCACCTCCGAGGTGCCGGGCACCGAGTATTCGCACTGGGTGGCCGACCCGTTCCAGCTGCTCACGCGCGCCCTGCGCCTGCCACCGCTGCCCGTGCCCGACGCAACCACCGAGAACGGCCGGCGCCTGCTGTTCGCCCACGTCGATGGCGACGGCTTCGCCTCGCGCGCCGAGCTGGCGGGCAGCCCCCTGGCCGCCGACGTGCTGCGCCGCGAGATCATCGAAAAATACCGCATCCCGCACGCCGTCTCGGTCATCGAGGCCGAGGTGGCTCCGCACGGCCTGTACCCCGACTTGAGCCCGCAGCTCGAGGACATTGCCCGCAAGCTGTTTGCGCTGCCACACGTCGAGGTGGCCAGCCACACCTATTCGCACCCCTTCCTGTGGGACACCAGCGTGCGCCACGGCGTGTTCAGCGACAAGTCCGAGGCCGCGCAGGGCCTCAGCATCCCCGGCTACACCATGGACCTGCGGCGCGAGATCGTGGGCTCCACCGACTACATCAACCAGCGCCTGGCCCCGCCAGACAAGCCCGTCAAAATTTTGCTGTGGTCGGGCGACACCGCCCCCAGCGCCGAGGCCCTGGAGATCACCGAGCACGCGGGGCTGCTCAACATGAACGGCGGCGACACCGACATCAGCGCCAACGTGCCCACGCTCACCGAGGTCGGCGCTTTGGGCATCACCAAGAACGGCTACCTGCAGGTGTATGCGCCCATTACCAACGAGAACATCTACACCAACCTCTGGCACGGCCCGTTCTACGGCTTCCAGCGCGTGCTGCAAACCTTCGCCATGACCGAGACGCCGCGCCGCTTGAAGCCCGTGGACATCTACTACCACATCTATTCCGCCAGCAAGCGCGCGGGACTGACCGCGCTGCACAAGGTCTATGGCTGGGCGCTGGCGCAGCCGCTGCACCCGGTGTTTCCGTCCGAATACATCCGCAAGGTGCGCGACTGGCACGGCATGGCCATCGCCCGCGACGGCGCGGGCTGGCGCATCCGGGGCGACGGCGAACTGCGCACCCTGCGCCTGCCCGCCACCCTGGGCACGCCCGACGTGGCCGCCAGCCAGGGCGTGGCCGGCTGGCACGAGGCGCCCGAGGGCCGCTACGTGCACCTGACCGGCGGCGCCGCCTGGCTGCGCACCGGCACGGCGCCCCAGGCCGTGCCGGCGCTCTACGAGGCCAACGCCCGCCTCGCCGCGTGGGCACCCCTCCCCGGCGGCGCGGGCGTCGACTTCACGCTCAGCGGCCACGTGCCGCTGGAATTCAGCCTGCTGCACGCCGAGCGCTGCACCGTGCGCTCCGGCGGGCGCACGCTCACCGCCAGCCCGCGCGCCGGAACACCGGCCCCAACCTACCGACTGCCCCATGCTGTTGCAGACATCCAGATCCAGTGCCCCGCCCACTGAACGCCCGGTCCTGGCACCGGCGTGGCTGATCGCGCTGCTGGCGGCCCTGGTGGGCGGCGGGCTGTGGCTGCTGTACCCGCGCCAGGACCTGGAGCGGCGCCTGGCCACCTCCACCGCCAGCACCGACATCGCGCTGTCGGTGATCTACCTGCAGAACCTGCTGCGCAGCGACCCCGGCAACGCGCAACTGCGCCTGCTGCTGGTGCGCCAGCACATGCGGCTGGGCGAGTACCCCGAGGCGCGCGCCGCCCTGCAGGCGCTGCATGCCAGCCAGGACGGGCCGGTCGCGCGCGAGCGCGCCTGGCTCGACTGGGAGCTCGACTACGCCGAGTACATCGCCATCCCGCCCGAACAGGACGACCTGCGCGCACCCCGGCGCGAGCCGCTGCGCCAGGGCCTGCGCGCGCTGGCCCAGTACGACTGGCCCAGCGAACGCCAGACACAGCTGCGCCTGTGGGGCGCGCAGCTCCACGAACCCACCGTGGCGGCCCAGCACGCCGAGCCGGCCGTGGACCCCCATGACCCGAATGCCTCCGCGCGCCAGTACGAGCAGGCCGCGCGCGAGGCGCTGGGCGTGTCCGACTACCAGCGCTGCGCCGACCTGTACCTGCTGGCCCGCCGCGCCACGCCCGACCCGCAGCGCGCCAAGGCGTATTTCCTGGCGGCGCTGGACGCGCTGCAATCGGGCAACCGCCCGGCCGACGCGCTGGCCCTGGGCGAACGCGAGATCGGCCCCCTCATCGACGACCCGCAAGTGCTGCTGCGCATGACGCAATTGGCCCGCGCCGCCGCGCGGCCCGACGTGGCCGACCGCTACGCGCGCAAGCTGCTGCGCCTGAGCCTGGCGCAGCCCCCGGCCCCACCCGTGCTGGCGCAGACCGCGTTCGACGACGGCGCGCACTGGCTGCAACCGCCGCGGTGGAACGTGCAGCCCACGGGCGGCTGGCGCACCTTGCCCACGGCGCAAACAATGCAGCCGGCCCAGCCGCCCGCCCCCGCCCTGCCTTTCGACGACAAGGTGTACACGCTGGCCTACCAGGTGTTCCTGGAGAACCGCAAGCAGGACGACGCCTGGGCCATCGCCCGCGCGGCGGTGCGGCAGCGGCCGCAGGACATGGCCTGGCGCGAACGCCTGGCCCAGGTGTCGGAATGGACGTCCCGCCCCGGCGTGGCGCTCGAGAACTGGCTCGCCATCGCCCGGCAGACGCAGCGCGACGACGCCTGGCAGGCCGTGCTACGCATCGCCCCGGGCCAGTTCGACGACGCGGCCCTGGTGGAAGCGCTGCGCTACCAACTGCGCGGCAACCCCACGGACATGCGCCTGGTGCGCGAGCTGGTCGAGGCCTACGAACGCCTGGGCGAGCCCCAGCCCGCCATCGACTACCTGGAAGCCCACGACACCAGCGCCGAGGCGCGCGAGCTGCTGGCGCAACTGGCCGAGCGCGCCGGCCAGCCCGCGCTGGCCCTGAAGCACTGGCGCATCCTGCTGGACCAGCCCGGCATGCTGACACCCGTGCGCGCCATGCAGGCCGCCGTGCTGGCCCTGATGCTGCGCCAGCCGCAGCTCGGCCTGCCCTGGCTCGAGGCCGCGCGCCACGGCGGCGTACCCGAGGCGCAAGCGCAGGACTACTGGCGCATGACCGGCCACCTGGCCGAAGGCCGCCAGCGCCAGGCGCTGGCGGTGGAGGCCTACCGCAAGCTCATCGCCCTGCCCGAGGCCGAGGCCTCCGACTACGAAGCGCTGATCCGCCTGGTCCAGGACGAGCACCCGCTCGAAGCCGCGCGCCTGAACGAGCTGGCCTGGCAGCGCTACGCGCAGCCCGAATACCTGGTGAACGCCCTCGCCTTCCACGTCAGCCGCAGCCGCTGGAGCGACGCCGCCGCGCTGATCCACCAGGTGGACCAGCCCACGCAGGCCCAGCGCCGGGCCGCCGCCGCGCTGGCCGCCACGCCCGAATACCTGCGCCTGGCGGGCACCTACTACCAGAACACCGGCGACAGCGCCCGCGCACGCGCCAGCCTGCTGGCCGGGCTGCGCGCCGCCCCCGATTCGACCGACATGCGCAGCGCGCTGCTGTGGCTGTTCATCGACAGCAACGACGCCGCTTCGCTGCGCGCGCTGCTCGCCACGCACGAGGCCCGCTGGAGCCGCGACGAGGGCCTGCACGACGCGCTGGCCGCGGCCTGGCAGGCGCTCTCGCTGCCGCAGACCGCGCTGGACCGCTACCTGCGGCAGCACGTCGCCGCGCACAAGGACGACTTCCTGTGGCTCATGAACTACGCCGACGCGCTGGACCAGAACCAGCAGTTCGACCAGGCCTGGCGCCTGCGCCGCCACCTGCTGATCGACCAGCGCCAGCGCGCACCCGCCCGGCAGTGGCTGACCAAGGAAGGGCTGGACACCATCCGCCGCCTGGCGCGCACGCGCCTGGTGCTGTCGCAGCACCCGGGCGATCCGGCGCTGGCCGTGCTGCGCGAGCTGCTGCGCCTGGACCGCGACGCCGGGGGCGGCCTGTCCAACGCCGCCGCCGAAACCGCCATCGGCTGGCTGCAGGACGCGGGCGAATACAGCGCCGAGCGTGCCTTCCTGTGGCACCAGTACGCGCGGGCCCGCGGCCTGCGCGCCAACCGGCCGCTGTGGGCCAGCATCACCGTGGCGCTGGCCGAGAACGACAAGGCCGCCACGGGCCAATTGCTCGAAGCCTTCGGCGAGCGGCTGCCGCGCTACGACCGCGTGAACGCCGCGCGCGCCGTGGATGACCTGCGCCTGGCACAAAGCGCCGCCTTCGAGGGGATGGAGCACCAGTACGACGACGAGACCCTGCATCTGCAGCTAAGCGAAAGCCTGCTGGACTTCAGCGACCACGCGGGCGGCACGGCACGCACGCTGAGCTTCTCGGGCCTGGACGAGAAGTCGCTCGAGGAAACCGCCCACGTCGCCATCGACCCGCGCCTGTCGCTGGACCTGGGCCATGCGCGCATCCTGCGCGAGGCCACCCGCGCCGACGTGGTGACGGCGCCGCCCGACGAGACCGCCGCCCAGGCCCGCCTGCGCTGGCGCCATGCCGATGGCGAAACCCGCTTCACCCTGGCCGAGCGCAAGAGCTTCGCCACCTACCACCCGGCGGAGGTGGAGCACGAGCAGCGCATCGACGACCGGCTGCAACTGACCGCCTCGCTCGGCAGCGATCTGCCCGCGCAGGACAGCCTGGCGCTGCGCATCGCGGGCAAGAAGGACCGCCTCTCGGCGGCCCTGCGCTACCAGGCCACGCGGCAGGACACCATCACCATGACGCTGTGGGGCGAGCGCTACCAGCTGCAGACCGGCGGCGCGCTGGGCACCGGGCGCCATGCCATGGCGTACTACACCCACACCTACCGGCAGGATGCGCCGACGCTCGCGTGGAGCGCCTTCGCCTCGTACCATGGCTACCGGCGCGCCGACCTGTCGGGGCTGTCCGGGCGCGACGAAGGCTACCGCCGCTACCTGCCTGCGGCGGCGGACGGGCCGGGCACCGACTACTTCCTGCCCGACAGCTTCCGCTTCTACGGCATGCAGCTCTCGACCGACATGCGCTTCGAGGAAGAGTACAGCCGCAAGCTGCGGCCCTATGCCGCCGCCAGCAGCACCTGGCACAGCCGCTACGGTGCGGGCTACAGCCTGCGGCTGGGCCTGGCCACCAGCGTGCTCGGCGCCGACCACCTGCACCTTTCCTGGGGCTACGAAAAAGCGGGCCTCAAGACCGAAGGCCCGTCGCGCGAACTGGAAATCGCGTACCGCCTGCACTTCTGACCTGACTGACCGTTTGATTCACCGAAGGACCCTCACCATGCGCTCTCTCACCTCCTTCCTGCGCCGCTGCGCGCTCGTGGCCGTGACCGGCGGCCTGGCCCTGCTGGCCGCCTGCACCACCATCGACCAGGGCCGCGCCCCGGCGCTGGAGCGCCAGGCCACCTGGGCCGTGCTGCCCTTCGCCAACCACACCGAGACCCCGCTCGCGGGCAACCGCGCCGAGGCCATCACCGCGGCGCTGCTGCACGCCCAGGGCGTGGGCCGCGTGCTGCGCTACCAGCCCACCACGCAGCAGGAGGCGCTGTTCGACGCGGGCGACGCCAAGCGCGAGCAGGAAGCCCTGGCCTGGGCGCGCGAGCAGCAGGCGCGCTACGCCCTCACGGGCGCCGTGGACGAGTGGCGCTACAAGGTGGGCGTGGACGGCGAGCCCGCCGCCGGCGTCACTCTGCGCATCATCGACGTGGCCTCGGGCGACACGCTCTGGACGGGCGCGGGCGGCAAGAGCGGCTGGAGCCGCGAAGCCCTCTCCGCCGTCGCCCAGAAGCTGATCCGCGACCTGCTGGGCACGGGCCTGTCGTCCGCCCGCTGACCCGCCCGCTGCAACCCATGTCTTCCGTTCCGCCCCAGACCGCCACCGGAGCGCGCCGCGCGGTGGCTCCGCCCGAGCCGCCGGTGCGCTCGCGCGCGCACCTGCCGGCCGCGCTGCTCGGCAAGCTGGCCGCCACCGACACCCGCCCCGGCGTCATGCTGGCCGAAACCGCGGCGCTGCCGGCCATCGCCATCGCGCTCGGCCTGCTGGTCAACCCGGCCGATCCGCTGTGGGCGGACGCTCCCTTCCCCTGGGCCTGGCTCGCGCCCGTGGTGCTGGCGCTGCGCTACGGGCCGCTGTCGGGCCTGGGCGGCGCCTTCGTGCTGCTCCTGGGCTGGCTGCTGCTGAACATGGGCGAGTACCACGGTTTCCCGCAGATCTACTTCCTGGGCGGCCTGATCCTGGTGATGCTGGTGGGCGAGTTCTCCAGCGTGTGGCGCGCACGCACGCGGCGCGCCGAAATCAGCCAGGCCTACCTCGACCAGCGGCTGGAGCACCTGGTGCGCCAGTACTACCTGCTGCGCCTGTCGCACGACCGGCTGGAGCAGGAGCTGATCGGCCGCCCCATGTCCATGCGCGACGCACTCGCCGCGCTGCAGGAGGCCAGCGGCGGCGAACAAGGCGCCGCCACCCTGCTGCGCCTGCTGGCGCAGTACTGCCAGATCGAATCGGCCGCGCTGCACGCGGCCACCGACGAAGGCATCGCCCCCGAGCCCCTGGCACAGATCGGCCGCATGCCGGCGCTGCGCCCGCACGACCCGCTGACCGCGCAGGCGCTGGAAACGCGCAAGCTCTGCCACATCAGCCAGGCCATGGCCAACCAGCAGCGCAGCCAGTACCTGGTGGCCGCGCCGCTGCTGGACCTGGGCGGCACCGTCTACGGCCTGCTGGTGGTGGACGAGATGCCCTTCTTCTCGCTCCAGGAAGAGAACCTGCAGACCATCAACCTGCTGCTGGGCTACTACACCGACGGGCTGGCCACCCACGCCCTGGCCGCGCCCCTTCTGCAGGCGCTGCCGCAGTGCCCGCCCGGCTTCGCCTTCGAGGCGCAGCGCCTGGCCCACATGGAGCAGACCACCCGGGTCGGCAGCGTGGTGGTGGCGCTGGAATTCCTGCCCCGCGCCGTCGAGCGCAGCCTGCCCGCGCAGATCCTGCGCATGAAGCGCGAGCTGGACGAGACTTGGCTGTGCGAAGGCGCCGGCGGGCGCCAGGTGCTGGCCGTGCTGATGCCCCTGGGCAGCCATGCGACAGCCGAGGGCTACATCGCGCGCCTGGAGCTGTGGAGCCAGCAGCACGGCGGCCAGCCGCTGGCCGAGGCCGGCGTGTTCCCGCACGTGCTCGCGCTCGATGCCCGGGCGCCGCTCGAAACCCTGCAGCGCATCGTGCGCATCGCCGAGCCCCATGCTTAACTTCAAGTTCGGCCTGACCGCACTGCTGCTGGAGATCAGCGCCTGGAGCGGCTCCGCGCTGCTGCAGGGCCGCTCCGACCTCGCGCTTGCCGCCTACCTGGTCGCCCATGCCGGCGCCAGCGTGCTGCTCGCGCTGGCGCTGCTGCCGCTGACGGCCTCCGAACGCGCGCGGCCGCGCTGGGCCGTGCTCACGCTCGCGGCGGCCTTCAGCTTCGCGGTGCCGGTAGCCGGTTTCGTGGGCGTGGTGCTGGCCGTGCTGGTGCTCTACGTCTACCGCGCACCCGCGCGGCCCGAGGACTTCGGTTCGCTGCGGCTGCCCGAGTTCGACCTGCACCAGCGCATGCAGGGGAGCTTTCGCCAGGCCGGGCTGCGCTCCTTCCTGGGCAACCCGCAGGCGCCCGCACAGGCGCGCATGAGCGCCATGGTGGCGCTGCAGTTCGTCTCGGGGCGCGTGGCCTCGCCGCTGCTGCGCACCGTGCTGGCCGACCCGAGCGAGGACCTGCGCCTGCTCGCCTACGGCATGCTCGACACGCTGGAAAAGCGCGTCAACCGCGCCATCGACACGGAGCTGCAGGCGCTGCAAGCCACCCAGGCCAGCGAGGGCGAAGACACGCCCGGCCCGCAGACGCTGGAGGCCGCACAGCGCCTGTCCGACCTGTACTGGGAGCTGGTCTACCAGCAGCTCGTGCAGGGCGACCTGCGCGCGCACGCCATCGGCGAGTCGCTGCGCTACTGCGAGCTGGTGCTGCGCCACCGCCCGCAGCAGCCGCAGCTCACGCTGCGCCGCGGGCGCCTGCTGCACGAGCAGGGCGACCTGGAAGGCGCCACCCGGGCCTACGCCGAGGCGCGCGCGCTGGGCCTGCCGGCCACGCGCATCCTGCCCTACCAGGCGGAAGCGGCGTTCGAGCGGCGCGACTTCGAGCAGGCCCGGCAACTGGTGCGCGAGCTGGGCCAGTGGGACGCGCTGCCGCGCCTGCGCCCCGTGATCGACTATTGGAGCGGCACGCGATGAGCGCCACCCACCCCCGGGCCACGGAGGCCGACATCGCGCTGGTGCTCGAAGGCACCTTCCCCTACGTGAGCGGCGGCGTGTCAAGCTGGATCAACCAGATCATCCGCGCCTACCCCGAATACCGCTTCGCCATCGTCTTCCTGGGCAGCCAGCGCGCCGACTATGGCGGGTTCCGCTACCCGCTGCCGCCCAACGTGGTGCACTTCGAGGAGCACTACCTCTACGACCAGCTCAAGGCCGAGGGCCTGCCCGTGCGGCGCGCGGGCGACCACGAGGCCTTCGCGCTGGTGCGCACGCTGATCGAGGCCTTCGAGCAGCGCGCCCCGCACGAGCAGACGCTGCCGCTGGTGCAGCAGATCGTGCGCGAGATGCAGCCCGGCGGCCGGCTGGAGCTGGACGATTTCCTGTACAGCGAGCAGGCCTGGGAGCTGGTCTGCGACGGCTACCGCCGGCACTGCTCCGACCCGTCCTTCGTCGATTACTTCTGGACGGTGCGCATCATGTACCGGCCGCTGTGGATGCTGGCGCGCGTGGCGCGCGAGCTGATCCCGGTGCGCGTAGCGCACTGCGCATCGACAGGCTACGCGGGCTTCCTGGGCGGGCTGCTGAACCAGACGCGCGGCACGCCGCTGATCCTGTCGGAGCACGGCATCTACACCAAGGAGCGCAAGATCGACCTGTTCAAGAGCGAGTGGATCCGCGACAACCGCAACGTGTTCCAGCGCGACCCGACCGAGCTGTCGTACTTCCGCCAGATGTGGATCTGGTTCTTCGAGTGGCTGGGCCGCTACTGCTACGCGGCGGCCGACCCGATCATCGCGCTGTACGAGACCAACCGCCAGCGCCAGATCGCCGACGGCGCGGCACCCGGGCGCACGGCCAACATTCCCAACGGCATCCAGCTCGCGCGCTTCGCGCCGCTGCGCGGCGAGCGCCCGGCTGCGCCGCCGCCGGTGCTGTGCCTGATCGGCCGCGTGGTACCCATCAAGGACATCAAGACCTTCATCCGCGCCATGCGCCGCGTGGCCAACCAGTTGCCCGATGCCGAGGGCTGGATCGCAGGCCCGGCCGAGGAAGACCCGGCCTACGCCCAGGAGTGCGAGAACCTGGTGCGCAGCCTGGGGCTGGAAAAGCACGTGCGCTTCCTGGGCTTCCAGAAGGTGGAGGACCTGATGCCGCGCATCGGCCTGGTGGTGCTCTCGTCCATCAGCGAGGCCCTGCCCCTGGTGCTGCTGGAGGGCTACGCCGCGGGCGTGCCCGCCGTGACCACCGACGTGGGCTCGTGCCGCCAGCTGGTCGAAGGGCTGGACGATGAGGACCGCGCGCTCGGCCCCTCGGGCCGCGTGGTGCCCATCGCCGACCCGCAGCACCTGGCGGACGCGGCGCTGGAGCTGCTCAAGGACCCCGCCGCCTGGCAGGCCGCCAGCCAGTCCGGCATCGCGCGCGTGGAGCGCTACTACACCGACACCATGATGTTCGACCGCTACCGCCGCGTCTACGAGGACGCCTTCGCGCGCAGCCCCCAGGAGGCCCGCTGACATGGCCGGCATCGGATTCGAGCTGCGCCGCATGCTGCGCAAGAACACCCTGGCGGGGCTCGTGCAGGCCTACGCCTACGCGGGCGTGATCGGCTCGGGGCCCTGGGTGTTCTCCATCGTCGGCATCCTGCTGGTGGGCCTGTTCAGCGCCCGCGTGGTGATCCCCTCGCACCTGGTGACGCAGTTCCAGACCTCGGTCACCTACCTCGTGGCGGGCAGCCTGATCCTCACCGGGCTGGTGCAGCTCGCGTTCACGCGCTTCGTCTCCGACCGGCTGTTCGAGAAGCGCCGCGACCTGGTCCTGCCCAACCTGCACGGCCTGCTGCTGGTGGTGCTGCTGGCGGCCAGCCTGATCGGCACCGTGGCGCTGTTCGTGGTGCTGCCGGGCGAGGGGCTGCTGTACCGGCTGCTGATGCTGGCGGGCTTCGTGGTCATGTGCGGCGTGTGGGTGGTGACCATCCTGCTGTCGGGCATGAAGCGCTACAAGATCATCGTGGCGCTGTTCGCGCTGGCCTACCTGCTCATCGTGGGGATCTCGCTGCTGCTGCGGCCCTGGGGGCTGGAGGGGCTGCTGGGCGGCTTCGTCGTCGGCAACTACGTGCTGCTGGCGGGCATGTGGGTGCTGATCGTGCGCGAGTTCAACCCCAGCGGCCCGCTGATCGCCTTCGACTTCATGCGGCGCGAGCTGCTCTACCCCTCGCTCATGCTCATCGGCCTGCTCTACAACCTGGGCGTGTGGGCCGACAAGTTCATGTTCTGGTACTTCCCGCCCACGTCGGACGACATCGTGGGCCACCTGCGCGCCTCGCTGATCTACGACCTGCCGGTGTTCCTGGCCTACCTGTCCATCATCCCGGGCATGGCGGTGTTCCTGGTGCGCATCGAGACCGACTTCGTCGAGTTCTACGACAAGTTCTACAACGCCGTGCGCAGCGGCGGCTCGCTCGAATACATCGAGTCCATGCGCGACGAAATGGTCTACTCCATCCAGCAGGGCCTGGCCGAGATCGGCAAGATCCAGACCCTGGCCGTGCTCGTCACCATGGTGGCCGGGCCGAGCGTGCTGGCGGCGCTGGGCATCTCGCAGCTGTACCAGCCGCTGCTGCATGTGCAGACGGTGGGCGCGGGCCTGCAGGTGGGGCTGATGGCCATCCTCAACGTGTTCTTCTACCTCGACCAGCGCCGCATCGTGCTGCTGCTGTGCCTGGAGTTCGTGCTGCTCAACGTGCTGTTCACCGGCTTCACGCTGTGGGCCGGCGCGGCGCTGTACGGCTATGGCTTCGCGGTGGCCACGCTGGTCACGCTGTGCACCGGCTTGCTGCTGCTCTCGCGCCAGTTGGGCAGGCTGGAGTACGAGACTTTTATGCTCCAATGAACCCTACCATGCATCACCGACCCGCCCCCGCTTTCGCACCGCTGCGGCCCCTCACCTGCACCCTCGCCCGCACCCTCGCCCTCGGCCTTGCCAGCCTCGTTGCCGCCTGCGGCGGTGGAGGCGGCGGCAGTTCGGACAGCGCGCCATCGGGCGGCGGCAGCACCAGCCAGGTGAGCGTGCAGTTCAGCACCCCGGCCGCCGGGGACGTGTTCACCGTGGGCCAGGGCGTGGCCGTCGCCGCGCACGTGGCGGTGAACGGCGCCGACGCCGCCGACGGCACGGCCGTGGCGTTCAGCGCCGCGGCGGCCACCGCCACGGCCGCCACGCGCACCGGCACGGCCAGCACCACCCTGAACGGGCTGGCCGCGGGCAGCCAGCAGCTGCAGGCCACCGCCACGGTGAACGGCAGCACCGCGAGCGCGGCGCGCACCGTCTACCTGCGCCCCGCGCCGCAGCCGCTGCAGGTGCTGGTGCCCGCCTACTTCTACCCCAGCGGCAGCGGCGCCACGGCCTGGGACGCCATGACGGCCGGCGCGGCGGCCCAGCCCGGCGTGCACGTCACGGCCATCCTGAACCCCTCGAACGGCCCGGCCAGCAGCGCCGACCCCGTCATCACCCGCGCGGCCACCGCGTTCACCCAGGCGGGCGGGCAACTGGTGGGCTACGTGTACACGCGCTACGGCACAGGCGAGCGCTCGCTCGCCGACATCCGCGCCGACATCGACGCCTACTTCTCCTTCTACGGGCGTTCGCTGGTTCAGGGCATCTTCCTCGACGAGATGGCGGCCACGGCCAACCGGCTGGCGTTCTACCGCGAGATCTACAACTACATCAAGGCCAAGGATGCGAGCCTGCAGGTGATCGGCAACCCGGGCGCGATCCCGGTGGCGGGCTATGCCGACGTCGCCGACGTGCTCATCACCTTCGAGGACCAGGGTGCGGCCTATGCCAACTACGACCCGCGCACGCCCGCGTGGAGCTGGCTCTACGCCCTGCCCAACACGCACCAGGCCGCGCTGGTCCACAACGTGGACGACTGCGCCGCCATGCAGACGGCGGTGCAGGCCGCCGCCTCGGCCCGCAACCAGGCCGGGTGGGTCTATATGACGCACCGCGCCTTCAACCCCGCCACGGGCGTGGGCAACCCCTGGAATGGCCTGCCCAGCTACTGGACGGCCCTGCTGGGCACCGTGAACAGCGTCAACACGGGCCGGGCGCTGCCGGCCTGTTCTTGACGGATTTGAAGGAAATAGGGCTCCAGCCCTTGCGCAGCCTGCGGTAGCAGCTCCTTTTTAAGGAGCATACCTCAGGCCCTTTCGCCCAGCTCGTCCGCGCGCGCCTGGGCGGCGGCGAAGTCCAGGTCGCCCGAGTAGATCGCGCGGCCGCAGATCACGCCCTCCACGCCCTCGCCCTCGACGGCGCAGAGCTTCTCGATGTCGGCGATGCCCGCGAGCCCGCCCGAGGCGATCACGGGGATGGAGAGCGCCTGCGCGAGCTTGACGGTGGCCTCGATGTTGATGCCCGAGAGCATGCCGTCGCGGCCGATGTCGGTGTAGACGATGGATTCGACGCCCCAGTCCTCGAACTTCTTGGCCAAATCCACCACCTCGTGGCCCGTGAGCTTGCTCCAGCCGTCGGTGGCGACCTTGCCGTCCTTGGCGTCCAGGCCCACGATGATGTGGCCGCCGAAGGCGCTGCAGGCGTCCTTCAGGAAACCCGGGTTCTTCACGGCCGCCGTGCCGATGATGACGTAGCGCAGGCCGCCGTCGATGTACTTCTCGATGGTGTCCAGGTCGCGGATGCCGCCGCCGAGCTGCACGGGGATGTCGTCGCCCACTTCCTTGAGGATGGCCTTGATGGCCGCGTGGTTCTTGGGCTGGCCTGCGAACGCGCCGTTCAGGTCCACCAGGTGCAGGCGGCGCGCGCCTGCGTCGACCCACTTGCGCGCCATCGCGGCGGGGTCTTCGCCGAACGTGGTCGATTGGTCCATATCGCCCTGCTTGAGGCGTACGCAGTGGCCGTCCTTGAGGTCAATGGCGGGAATGAGCAGCATGGTCGTGCGGGGAGAAAAGAAAACTTAAGGGTTCCAGTGGAGGAAGTTGCGGTAAAGGGCCAGTCCGTGTTCGGCGCTCTTTTCCGGGTGGAATTGCGTGGCAAAAATATTATCGCGTGCGATGGCGCAAGCAAATATCGCGCCGTAGTCCGCCTCGCCCGCGACGTGCTCGGCGTGCAGCGGCTCGGCGTAGAAGCTGTGCACGAAGTAGTAGTAGCTGTTGTCGGGCACGCCCGCCCACACGGGGTGGACTTTCGGGTGGGCCTTTTGCCGCACCTGGTTCCAGCCCATCTGCGGCACCTTGTAGCGGCTGCCGTCGGGCTGGGTACGGCCCGCGAGCTGGAAGCGGCGCACGTTGCCGGGGATCAGGCCCAGGCCCGCCACGTCGCCCTCCTCGCTGTGGTCCAGCAGCATCTGCATGCCCACGCACACGCCGAACAGCGGCTTGGCGGCCGCGGCTTCGAGCACGGGTTCGAGCAGGCCGGATTCGCGCAGATCGCGCATGCAGTCGGGCATGGCGCCCTGGCCCGGCAGCACCACACGCTGGGCGGCACGCACCTCGTCGGGCCGCGCGGTCACGACGACCTGCCAGCCCGTGCCCTGGGCCGCGGCCATCACGGCCTGCGACACGGAGCGCAGGTTGCCCATGCCATAGTCCACCACGGCCACGGTTTTTGCTTCACTATTCATAGCTGCTTGCGCACGTCAGATAAGCGCTGGAGGCCCATTTGGCCTGAAATTCTACAGGGAGCCCTTGGTGGACGGGATCACGCCCGCGCTGCGCGGGTCGCGCTCCAGCGCGGCACGCAACGCGCGCGCGAAGGCCTTGAACACCGTCTCGCACTGGTGGTGGGCGTTGATGCCCTTGAGGTTGTCGATGTGCAGCGTCACGCCCGCATGGTTCACGAAGCCCTGGAAGAACTCGTAGGTGAGCTGGGTGTCGAAGCTGCCGATGCTGCCCGCCGTGAACGGGATGTGCAGGTGCAGGCCCGGGCGGCCCGAGAAATCGACCACCACGCGCGAGAGCGCCTCGTCGAGCGGCACGTAGGCGTGGCCGTAGCGGCGGATGCCCTTCTTGTCGCCCACGGCGCGCGCAAAAGCCTGGCCCAGGGTGATGCCCACGTCTTCCACCGTGTGGTGGCCGTCGATGTGCAGGTCGCCCTCGCAGTGGATGTCGAGGTCGATCAGGCCGTGGCGCGCGATCTGGTCGAGCATGTGGTCGAAGAAGCCGATGCCCGTGTGCAGGCTGGCCTGGCCGCTGCCGTCGAGGTTGACGCGCACGGTGATGCGCGTCTCGGCCGTGTTGCGGGTGACTTCGGCCGTGCGGTCGGCTTGCGGCATCGGGGGGGTGGGGATGAGTGCGGAGGATGTCATAGGGAGGCTTGCAGTGCGGCGAGCATCTGCGCGTTGTCGGCCGCGCTGCCCACCGTGAGGCGCAGGCAGCCGGCCAGCAATGGGTGCATTGTAGAAACGTTCTTGACGAGCACGCCGCGCGCCTTCATGCCCTCGAAGGTGCGCGCCGCATCGGGCACACGGATGAGCACCATGTTGGCCTGGCTGTCCCACACCTTGCGCACGCCGGGCAGGGCGCGCAGGCGCTCCAGCAGCGCGTCGCGCGCGGCGCGCAGCTCGGCGGCCTGGGCGGCGAACACGTTGGCATGCTCCAGCGCGAACAGCGCGGCCTCGCAGTTGAGCACGCTCACGTTGTAGGGCGGGCGCACCTTGTCCACCTCGGCCACCAGCGCAGCGGGGCCGATGAGGTAGCCCAGGCGCACGCCCGCCAGGCCGAACTTGCTGAGCGTGCGCATGAGCAGCACATGGCCGTTGCGCTGCGGCTCGGCGCGCATGCGGTCGAGCCAGGTGCGGCTCGCGAAGGGCTGGTAGGCCTCGTCCACCACCACGATGCCGCCCTGCGCGCCCGCGGCGTCGGCGATGCGCTGCACCGCCGCCTCGTCCCACAGCGTGGCCGTGGGGTTGTTGGGGTAGGCCAGGAAGGTGATGGCCGGGCGGTGCGCGGCAATGGCCGCCAGCATGGCGGGCTCGTCGAGCGCGAAATCCGGCGTGAGCGGCACCCCCACATGGCCCAGGCCCTGCAGCCGCGCGCTCATGGCGTACATCACGAAGCCCGGCTCGGGCGACAGCACCGTGGCGCCGGGCTGGGCGCAGGCCAGGGCGATCAGGCTGATGAGCTCGTCGGAGCCGTTGCCCAGGATGAGCGCGCAGCCCTCGGGCATGCCTGCATGCCGCGCCAGCGCGGCGCACAGCGCGCCCGTGCGCGGGCCGGGGTAGCGGTTGAGCGCGAGCGCGCCCAGGCGCTGGCCCAGCGCGGCCTGCAGGGCGGGCGGCAGGCCGAAGGGGTTTTCCATCGCGTCCATCTTGAGCAGGCCGGAGGCAGGCTGCACGGTGTAGGCGTGCATGGCGCGTACGTCGGGGCGGATGCGTTGCAAGGGGTCGGGGGCGGTGGTCGTGGTCATTCGAGGGGAGCGGCGTGCGGGGCCATGGTCATCCGCCATTGTCACAGGTGCGCGAGCATCCGCGTGGCCACCTCGCCCACGCGGCGCAGCGCGTCCAGGTGCTGGGGCGTCCAGTCGCCGCCCATGCCGATGCGCAGGCAGTTGCGAAAGCGCCCGCTGGTGCTGAACACCGTGCCCGGCGCGACGAGGATGCGCTCCTGCAGGCAGGCCTCGTGCAGCCGCACCGCGTCAAGCCCGCGCGGCAGCTCCAGCCACAGCAGCAGGCCGCCGGGCGGGTCGCTCACGCGCGTGCCGGGTGGGAAGTGGGCCGCGATGGTGTGCCGCGCCTCTTCCACCCGCGCCGCCGCCTGCGCGCGCAGCTGGCGCATGGCAGCCGCGTGGCCGGTCTGGGTGATGAGGTCGGCCAGCGCGAGTTCGAGCACGGCGGACTGGCCGCCCGCCTGCAGCTCCTTGATGGCGTGCACCGCCTGCGTCCAGCGCCCGGCCTCGACCCAGCCCAGGCGCAGGCCCGGCGCCAGCGTCTTGGAGAACGAGTCGCACAGCATCACGTGGCCCGTGGTGTCGTAGGACTTGACGGTGCGGCGCATCTCGTCGTGCTCGGCCAGGTCGTTGTAGATGGCGTCCTCGATCACCGCGAAGCCGTGGCGCGCGGCCATCTGCGCCAGGCGCCGGCGCTCGGGCTGCGGCATGCAGGCGCCCAGCGGGTTGCTGAGCGTGGGCACCACCAGCAGCGCCTTCACGGGCTGGGTGTCGAGCGCGAGCTGCAGCGCATCGAGCGACAGGCCGTGGCGCGGGTGCGTGGGAATCTCGAGCGCGCGCAGGTGCAGGCCCTGCAGCACCTCGAGGAACGAGAAATGCGTGGGCGATTCGAGCGCCACCACGTCGCCCGGCTGCGTGACGGCGCGCAGGCACAGGCCGATGCTGTCCATGCAGCCGCTGGTGATGGCGATGTTTTCGGGGTCGAGCGTGCAGCCCAGGCCCAGCGCGTGGCGCGCGAGCGCCCGGCGCGCCTCCTCCTGCCCGTTGGACGAGGGGTAGGTGCACAGCAGGTGCCGGTGGCGCTGCACCGCGCGCGTGACGGCGCGGCGCACGCGGTCGGGGTTGAGCAGCTCGGGGCCGGGCGTGCCGCTGCTGAACGAGAACACGTCCGCCGGCTGGTCGCGCCCCAGGATGCGCTGGCCCAGCCAGTCCACCGACACCTCGCGCGGCCGGCGCTGCGCCCGCGACGCCGTGGGCTCGGGCAGCGCCACCATGGGGCCATGCCGCGGCGCCACGAAGAAGCCCGAGCGCGGCCGCGCGACCACGAGGCGCGCGTCCTCCAGCCAGTGGAAGGCCTGCACCACCGTGGTCTGTGCCACGCCGTGCTGGCGTGCGAGCGCCCGCACCGAGGGCAGCTTCTCGCCGCGCGCGAGCGTGCCGTTGCGCACGAGCTCGGCCAACTGGCCGGCGATCTGCTGGTACAGGGGAGGGGCTTCACCGGCATGGGACATGCGGCCATTCTGTACTGCCCTGCCACCGCGCAGGCAGTACAGAGGTGCCGTAGCACAGCCAGTACAGAAGCGCCAGCGCAGCCGTCTGTACTGCCCCTGTCCGCGCCGCCCTGTGGCTGGCGGGCGCGGCGGCGCGCCCGCACAGTAGCCGCCATGGACTACGCACCTTCACTCCCCTCCCTCCCAACGCTTGCGCCGCAATGGCAGCGCCAGACCCTGCCGCCGCAGCGGGCCGCGCAGGTGCTCGCGCTGCGCCGCGGCGAAACCGCCCTGCTCGCCGTGGAGCAAGGCCGCGTGTGGGTGACCTGCGACGGCCGGCCCGAGGACCATTTCCTCGACGCCGGGCAGCGCCTGGCCTTCACCGGCCCCGCGCGGCTGCGCGTGAGCGCCGAGGGCGGGCCCGCGCGCCTATGCTGGGCGCGCGGCAAGCCGTGATTGGAATGGGCTGGCAGCGCCTGCCTGGCAAGCGCCGGAAGCTCTCATTTCAGTAGCATCACCCTCATTCTGCTGGCGCAGCGGCATTGGCAGCACCCTGCGCATCAGCTGAGCTCCTATCATTGCCACGCCGCATGGCAAATACAACCAGGAGACATTCATGCGCCCTTTCCCCCGGAGCTTGCGCTCCCTGGCCGTGCTCGCGTGCACCCTGGCCGCCGGCGGCACCGCGTGGGCGGCCGACTGCGTGAATGGCATCAACGCGGCGGGTAGCTGCACCGTGCCGCCCGGCGTCAACAGCGTGACGATCGAGGCCTGGGGAGGCGGCGGCGGCAGTGGCAGCGGCCCCTCCAGCAGTGGCGGGGGCGGCGCCTCCTACTGCAAAGCCACGTATGCCGTGGCGGCGGGCACGCCGCTCACGGTGCTCGTGGGCCCCGGCGGCGCACTCGGCGGCGGCGGCGGCATGTCTGCCGTGGTGGGAACCGGCGTGAGCCAGATGACGGCCAACGGAGGAGGAGGCGGCGGCGCTGGCTCGATTTTCACCATGGGCGGCGCTGGCCGTGGGGCCACCAGCACCCAGGCGGGCGCTGGTGGCGTGGGCGCAGCCGGCGCCGCTGCTCTAGGCCCTGGTGCGTTCGGAGATAGCGGCAGCGCCGGTGGCAATGGCGGTGCTGGTATCGTAGGCGGTGCAGGGGGTACGGGTGGTGCGGGCGGTGCAGGCGGCATCGGGACGACACCCCTGCCAGGGGGCGGAGGAGGCGCGGGGGGCGTGGGCGGCAGCGGTGGCCCGGGCGTAACCAACGGAGGCACGGGCGGCACGGGCGGCATGGGTGGCTACGGCGGAGCCGGGGACTTTGGCGCTCCTGGCAGTCCGGGCGGCAATGGCGGGGCTGGAGGCGATGGCGGCATGGGCGGCAACGGCGCCACGGCGGGCCCTGGCGGCAGCAAGGGCATGGGCGGCACGGGCGGTGCCGGTAGCATCGCCGGGGCCAACGGCTCAGATGGCACAGACGGCGCGGGCGGCACACCCGCCCCCTTCTCTCCTGCCGGCATACTGGCCTGCGCCCCCGCCAACGCCGCCAATGGCATCGATGGCATCGGCACCACGGGGGGTGCCGCAGGCATGGCGGCCGCAGGCAACCCAGGCCAAGGGGGCAGCACGGGAGCGACGGGCAACGCAGGCCAGGTCCTCATGCAATTCACCCTGCTGGCCGCACCTGCCGCCACCAGCGTGCCCACGCTGTCGCCTTGGGCGCTGCTGGCGCTGAGCGGCGGCCTGGGCCTGGGGGCGCTCGCATGGCTGCGGCGGGGCCGGGGTTTCAAGCCCAACTAGCCGCCCGCACCCGTCCAGAGGGCGCGAGCAGCTATCTTTTTCAAAGCATCAGCGCCTACGGCTTCAACCGCATCTCCGCCGCTCGCGCATGCGCCTGCAGGCCCTCGCCATGCGCCAGCACGCTGGCGATGCGGCCCAGGGTCTGGGCGCCCTGCTCGCTCACCTCGATGAGGCTGCTGCGCTTCTGGAAGTCGTACACGCCCAGCGGGGACGAGAAGCGCGCCGTGCCGCTGGTGGGCAGCACGTGGTTGGGGCCGGCGCAGTAGTCGCCCAGGCTCTCGGAGGTGTAGGCGCCCAGGAAGATCGCGCCCGCGTGGCGCAGCAGCGGCTCCCAGCGGTGCGGGTCGCGGCTGCTCACTTCGAGGTGCTCGGGCGCGATGCGGTTGCTGATGGCGCAGGCTTCTTCCATGCTGCGCGTGTGGATCAGCGCGCCGCGCCCGGTCAGGCTCTTGGCGATGATCTCGGCGCGGGGCATTTCGGGCAGCAGGCGGTCGATTTCTCGCTGCACGGCGTCGATGTAGGCGGCGTCGGGGCACAGCAGGATGGACTGCGCGAGCTCGTCGTGCTCGGCCTGGCTGAACAGGTCCATGGCCACCCAGTCGGGCGGCGTGGTGCCGTCGGCGAGCACGAGGATTTCGCTCGGGCCCGCGATCATGTCGATGCCCACGGTGCCGAACACGCGCTTCTTGGCGCTGGCGACGTAGGCGTTGCCGGGGCCTGTGATCTTGTCCACCTTCGGCACGGTGGCCGTGCCATAGGCCAGCGCCGCCACGGCCTGCGCGCCGCCGATGGTGAAGCCGCGCGTGACGCCGGCCACGTAGGCGGCGGCCAGCACCAGCGGGTTCTTCTCGCCGCGCGGCGTGGGCACGACCATGACGATCTCGCCCACGCCCGCCACGTGCGCGGGGATGGCGTTCATGAGCACGCTGCTCGGGTACGCGGCCTTGCCGCCGGGCACGTAGATGCCCACGCGGTCGAGCGGGGTGACCTTCTGGCCCAGCAGGGTGCCGTCCGCGTCGCGGTAGCTCCAGCTCTCGCCGCTGGCCTTCTTTTGCGCCTCGTGGTACGTGCGCACCCGCGCGGCGGCGGCCGTGAGCGCATCGCGCTGCGCGGCGGGCAGGCCGTCGCACGCGGCCTTCAGCTCGGCCTGCGTGAGTTCGAGCGCGGCGAGCGATGCGGCCTGCAGGCCGTCGAAGCGCTGCGTGTATTCCAGCACCGCCGCGTCGCCGCGCTGCTGCACGTCGGCCAGGATGTCGGCCACGCGCTGCTCGATGGCCGCGTCCGTATCGGCCGACCAGTGCAGCCGGGCCGCGAAATCGGCCTCGAAAGTGGCCGCGGCGGTGGACAGGCGGGCGGGAGCAGCTACCAAAGTCATAGTATTCAATCCTGGCGGATGGCGCCCGCGAAGGCGTCGATGATGCGGCGCAACGGCGCCTGCTTGAGCTTGAGCGCGGCCTGGTTGACCACGAGGTGCGAGCTGATGTCCATGATGCGCTCGACCTCCACGAGGTGGTTGGCCTTGAGCGTGTTGCCCGTGGAGACCAGGTCCACGATGGCGTCGGCCAGGCCCGTGAGCGGCGCGAGCTCCATGCTGCCGTAGAGCTTGATCATGTCCACGTGCACGCCCTTGGTGGCGAAGAAGTCGCGCGCGATGCTGGTGTACTTGGTCGCCACCTTCAGGCGCGCGCCCTGGCGCACGGCCTGCTGGTAGTCGAAGTCGGCGCGCACGGCCACGCTCACGCGGCACTTGGCTATCGCCAAGTCCAGCGGCTGGTACAGGCCCTGGCCGCCGTGCTCGATGAGCGTGTCCTTGCCGGTCACGCCCAGGTCGGCGCCGCCGTACTGCACGTAGGTGGGCACGTCGGTGGCGCGCACCAGCACCACGCGCACGTCAGGCTGGTTGGTGGGCAGGATGAGCTTGCGCGACTTCTCGGGGTCTTCCAGCACCTCGATGCCGGCGGCGGCCAGCAGCGGCAGGGTTTCTTCGAAGATGCGGCCCTTCGACAGGGCCAGGGTGATCATGCTCATTGGATTCTTTCGATGTCGGCGCCCAGGCCGCGCAGCTTGGCTTCCATGCAGTCGTAGCCGCGGTCCAGGTGGTAGATGCGGTCCACCACGGTCTCGCCATCGGCCACGAGGCCCGCGATGACGAGGCTGGCCGAGGCGCGCAGGTCGGTGGCCATGACGGTGGCGCCCGAAAGGCGCTCCACGCCTTCGATGACCGCCACCTTGCCGTCGGTCTGGATCTTGGCGCCCAGGCGCAGCAGCTCGTTCACGTGCATGAAGCGGTTCTCGAAGATGGTCTCGGTCACCGTGGCCGTGCCCTGGGCCACGATGTTGAGCGCCATGAACTGCGCCTGCATGTCGGTCGGAAAGCCGGGGTACTCGGTGGTGCGGAAGCCCTGGGCCTTGAGCGCCGCGGCGCCCGGGCTCTGGATGCGGATGCCGCCATCCACCGCCTGCACCTGCACGCCCGCCTCGCGCAGCTTGTCGATCACGGCGTCGAGGTGGTCGGCGCGGCCGTGGCGCAGCAGCGCCTCGCCGCCCGTGGCGGCCACGGCGCACAGGAAGGTGCCGGCCTCGATGCGGTCGGCCACCACGCGGTGCGTGCAGCCGTGCAGGCGCTCCACGCCCTGGATGCGGATGCGGCTGGTGCCGTGGCCTTCGATGCGCGCGCCCATGGCGATGAGCATTTCGGCCAGGTCGGCCACCTCGGGCTCCTGCGCGGCGTTTTCGAGCACCGTCTCGCCCTCGGCCAGGGTGGCGGCCATGAGCAGGTTCTCGGTACCGGTGACGGTGACCATGTCGGTGGTGATGCGCGCGCCCTGCAGGCGGGCGCGGCCCCCATTCGGATGTGCAGGCAGCTTGGCGATCATGTAGCCGTGTTCCACCGCGATCTCGGCGCCCATGGCCTGCAGGCCCTTGATGTGCTGGTCCACGGGGCGCGAGCCGATGGCGCAACCGCCGGGCAGCGACACCGTGGCCTCGCCGAAGCGCGCGAGCAGCGGGCCCAGCGCGAGCACCGAGGCGCGCATGGTCTTGACCAGCTCGTACGGCGCCTCGGGCGTGGAGAGCGCGCTGGCGTCGATACGCACGGTGCCGTCTTCCGAGCGCTCGGCGGGCACGCCCATGTTCTGGATGAGCTTCAACATGGTCGCCACGTCCTGCAGGCGCGGCACGTTGAGCAGGGTGACGGGCTCGGCCGTGAGCAGCGCGGCGCACAGCTCGGGCAGCGCGGCGTTCTTGGCGCCGGAGACCTGCACCTCGCCGCGCAAGGGGCGGCCGCCGCGCACCAGTAGTTTGTCCATGGGGTGTTCCGGTTGATAGCCAAAAAGGCCGCTAGCGCGCTCTGCGTCTGCGCAAGCAGCTATTAACACAATAGCAAATCAGGGCGTTTGCGCCGCCGCCCATTCAGCGGGCGTGTAGGTCTTCATCGAGAGCGCGTGCACCTCGTCGGTCTGCATGCGGCTGCCCAGCGTGGCGTACACGCGCTGGTGGCGGGCGATGGCGCGCTTGCCCTCGAATTCGGCCGAGACGATGGTGGCGGCCCAGTGGCGGCCGTCGCCCTCGAGCGCGATGTACTCGCAGGGCAGGCCCGCGCTGATGATGTCCTTGATCTGGTCTGCGGTCATGGGGATCTTTAGTTTCTGATCTTGTAGCCGGTGCGCAGCAGGTGCACGGCGAGTGCGCTCACCGCCAGCCAGGCCGTGCCGACGATGGCCAGGCTGAGCCACGGCGACGCATCGCTCTGCCCGAAGAAGCCGTAGCGGAAGCCGTCGATCATGTAGAAGAACGGGTTGAGGTGGCTGACCCTCTGCCAGAACGGCGGCAGCGACTGGATGGAATAGAACACGCCCGAGAGCATGGTCATGGGCATGATGAGGAAGTTCTGGAACGCGGCCATCTGGTCGAACTTGTCGGCCCACAGCCCGGCGATCACGCCCAGCGTGCCCAGCAGCGCCGCGCCCAGCAGCGCGAACGCCAGGATCCACAGCGGCGCCGCGAACTCCGGCCGCGCCCAGGCCAGCGTGACGGAGAACACGCCCAGCCCGACGATCAGCCCGCGCGCCACCGACGAGCCCACGTAGGCCAGGAACCACGCCCAGTGCGACAGCGGCGTGAGCAGCACGAACACGAGGTTGCCCATGATCTTGCTCTGGATCAGGCTCGACGAGCTGTTGGCGAAGGCGTTCTGCAGCACGCTCATCATCACCAGGCCGGGCACGAGGAAGGCCGTGTAGCTCAGGCGGCCGTAGACCTTCACGTGGTCCTCGAGCACGTGGCCGAAGATCAGCAGGTACAGCACGGCGCTGAGCACCGGTGCCGCCACGGTCTGGAAGCCCACCTTCGAAAAGCGCAGCACTTCCTTGTAGAGCAGGGTCTGCCAGCCGGTCATTGCGGCGCTCCCATCACTTGCAGGAATACGTCTTCCAGGTCGGCGCGGCGGATCTCCACGTCCTCGGTGGCGATGCCCGCCTCGCGCAGCGCGGCGAGGTGGCGCTCGATCTCGTGCGCGTCCTGCGCGGGCAGTTGCACGATGCGCCCGGTCACGCGCGCCAGCGGCGCTATGGATGCGGGCAGCGCCACGTCGGTCTTGAACTGCAGCACGTTGGAGGTGGCGGTCTTGAGCAGCTCCGAGGTGCTGGAGAGCGCCACCACGCGCCCGCCCTTGAGCATGGCGATGCGCCCGCACAGCGCCTCGGCCTCTTCGAGGTAGTGCGTGGTGAGCAGCACGGTATGGCCCTGCTTGTTGAGCCGGGCGATGAAGTGCCACAGCGTCTGGCGCAGCTCCACGTCCACGCCCGCCGTGGGCTCGTCGAGCACGATGATGGGCGGCTTGTGCACCAGCGCCTGCGCCACGAGCACGCGGCGCTTCATGCCGCCCGAGAGCTGGCGCATGTTGGCCGTAGCCTTGTCGGCCAGGCCCAGGCTTTCGAGCAGCTCGTCGATCCAGGCCTCGTTGTGCTTCACGCCGAAGTAGCCGGACTGGATGCGCAGCGCCTCGCGCACGTTGAAGAATGGATCGAACACCAACTCCTGCGGCACCACGCCGAGCTTGCGGCGCGCGGCCGCGTAGTCGGCCTGCACGTCGCTGCCCTGCACGAGCACGCGCCCGCTGGTGGCGCGGGCCAGGCCCGCGAGGATGCTGATGAGGGTGGTCTTACCCGCGCCATTGGGCCCGAGCAGGCCGAAGAACTCGCCCTCCTCGATATCCAGGCTCACACCGTCCAGCGCCTGAAAAGGGCCTTTGGGGGTGGGGTAGGTTTTGGAGACGGATTGAAAGGAGACTGCGGGCATAGAGAACCCGCGATTTTACGGGGTTGCCCCAAGCGGCGCTGGGGTAGGGTCAGGCGGCGGCGGGCAGCAGCTCGCCCACGCCGTACAGGCCCGCCATGCCCGCCAGCGCCGGGGGCAGCGCCTGGACGGCAAAGCCCTTGCCTTGCGCCACCGCGGCGCGCCGGCATTCGAGCAGCACGGCCAGCGCCGAGGTATCGAACGCCGTGAGCGCCCCCGCATCGACGACGACCTGCGGCCCGCGCAGCGCCTGCAGCCCCTGCAGCAGCAGGCGCATGCAGGCGGCGGCCTGGCGGTGGGTCAGCTCGGGCGGCAGCACCAGCATTTACTTGGCGCCGCCGTTGCCGGCATTGGCCTTGTTGCGCGCGGCCAGCGAGTCGATGAGGCCCGCCACGCCCTTGCTGTTGATCTCCTGCGTGAACTGGTTGCGGTAGGTTTCCACCAGCCACACGCCGAGCACGTTCAGGTTGTAGATCTTCCAGCCGTCGGCGGTTTTCTCGAGGCGGTAGTCGAGCTGGATGGGGTCGCCGCGGCCCTGGATCTCGGTGCGCACCGGCACGTCGGTGTCCGTGGGCTGGGCGCGCAGGGGCTTGACGGCGATGCTGGTCTGCGCGTTCACCTGCGTGAGCGCCCCCGCGTAGGTGCGCACCAGCAGGGTCTTGAACTCCTCCTGCAGGCGCTGCTGCTGCTCGGGCGTGGCCTGACGCCAGCCCGGGCCGACGGCGGCGGCGGTCATGCGGCGGAAGTTGACGTGGGGCATGATGGTCCTGTCCACCAGCGCGATGATCTTGGTGATGTCGCCGTTCTGCAGCGACTTGTCGCCGCGGATGGCCTGGAGCACGTCGTTGGACAGGCGCTTGATCAGCGCGTCCGGGGCCTCGTCCGCGGCCCGCGCGGGCAAGGCGGCGGCCAGGGCCGCGGCGGCGGCCAGTTGGCCCAGGGAGCGTCGGTTCATCATCATGTGGAAGTCCTTTCTCTCGGCCATGGGCACGGTGGCCCTGGCCGCGCCCAGTGTGGGCAATATCTCGCGGCGCGCTTGTAGGATCAGTTCTCTTCGGGGGGCAGGCGGCCATCGCCGCCCTCGCTGCCGCCGTCCCCGCCACCGCCAGGGGCGCCCTGGCCTGCCTGCTGGGCGCGCAGCTGCAGGTACACGTCGCGCGTGAAGCTGTATTTGTCGAGCGCGGCCGAGTCCAGCACCGAGCCCGCGTTCAGCAGGTTGGCGCGCGTGTTCACCGCCCGGAAGCCGTAGAGCGAGTTGCGCGTGGGCACGTGGCCGATCTGGGTCACCAGGTCGCCCTGCCAGTCCACGGGCAGCGCCGCGGTGTCGCGCACGGTGGAGGGGCCCAGCAGCGGCAGCACGAGGTATGGCCCGCTGGGCACGCCCCAGCGCGCCAGCGTGAGGCCGAAGTCCGACTTGTGGCGCTGGATGCCCGCCTCGGAGGCCACGTCGAACAGGCCGCCGATGCCGAACACCGTGTTCACGTTGAAGCGCACGAAGCTGTCGAGCGCGGCCTCGCCGCGCAGCTGCAGCAGGTTGTTGACGGACGACCACAGGTCGCCCAGGTTGGCGAACACGTTGGTCACGCCCGTGCGCACGGGCTGGGGCGTGACGGCCTGGTAGGCGGTGGCGGTGGGCTTGAGCACGGCGTCGTCCACGCCGTCGTTGAAGCGGGCCATGCCGCGGTTGTAGCCCTCGAAGGGGTCGGCGGGGTTGGCCTGCGGGCCCGTGGCGCAGCCTGCGGCCAGCACCAGCGCGGCGGCGGCGATGCAGGTCTTGGCAATGGCGTTCGTCGTGGTCATTTCTTCGCTCCGCCCTCTTCGGCCTTGCCGTAGAGGAACTGCCCGATCAGGTTTTCCAGCACCACGGCGGACTGGGTGGCGGTCACCGTGTCGCCCGCGGCGAGGTTCTTCTCGTCGGCACCGGCGTCGATGCCGATGTACTGGTCGCCCAGCAACCCGCTCGTGAGGATCTTGAGCGAGCTGTCCTTCGGGAAAGCATAGCGGTCGTCCAGCGCCAGCGTCACGTTGGCCTGGAAGGTCTTGTCGTTGAACGTGATGGATTCCACGCGCCCCACCACCACGCCCGCGCTGCGCACGGCCGCCTTGGGCTTCAAGCCGCCGATGTTGTCGAAGCGCGCGGTGATGCGGTAGCTCGCGTGGAAGTTGAGGTTGAGCAGGTTGGCCGACTGCAAGGCCAGGAACACCAGCGCCGCGGCGCCGATCATCACGAACAGGCCGACCCAGACATCGTTCTTGGAATGCTGCATGTTGGGATACTTTCAGATACTGAACATCAGGGCCGTGAGGACGAAGTCCAGCCCCAGCACGGCCAGCGAGGCCATGACCACGGTGCGCGTCGTGGCGCGCGAAACGCCCTCGGGCGTGGGATGGGCGGCATAACCCTGCAGCAGCGCCACGAAGGTCACCGTGAGGCCGAACACGATGCTCTTGAGCACGCCGTTGCCCAGGTCCTGGAGCACGTCCACGCCGTTTTGCATCTGCCCCCAGAAGGCGCCGCCATCCACGCCGATCATGAGCACGCCCACGATCCAGCCGCCGATCACGCCCACGGCGCTGAACACGGCCGCGAGCAGCGGCATCACGATCACGCCGGCCCAGAAGCGCGGCGCGAGGATGCGGCTGACGGGGTCGACGGCCATCATCTCCATGGCGCTCAACTGCTCGCCCGCCTTCATGAGGCCGATCTCCGCCGTGAGCGAGGTGCCCGCGCGCCCCGCGAACAGCAGCGCCGTGACCACGGGCCCGAGCTCGCGCACCAGCGACAGCGCCACGAGCAGCCCCAGCGCCTCGGCCGAGCCGTAGCGCTGCAGCGTGTAGTAGCCCTGCAGCCCCAGCACGAAGCCCACGAACAGGCCCGACACGGCGATGATGGACAGCGAGTAGTTGCCCAGGAAGTGGACCTGGTCGCCCACGAGCTGCGGGCGCCTGAACGCCGCGCCGAAGAGGCGCAGCAGTTGCGCGAGCAGCCGCGCGCCCTGGCCCACGCCGGCCAGCTTGCTGCGCACGGCGAAGCCCACGTCGGATGGCCGCCACCAGCTCATCGGCCCCTCCCGCGCGAATGGCCGCCATAGGACACGCCGGCCGGGCCGAAGTCCTGCGCCACGGTGGGGCCCGGGTAATGGAAGGGCACGGGCCCTGTGGGCAGCGCGTGCACGAACTGGTGCACCAGCGGGTCTTCGCTCGCGCGCACCGCCTCTGGCGTGCCCTGCGCGGCCACGGCGCCGGGGCCGAGCACGATCACGTGGTCGGCCACGCGGAAGGTTTCCTCCACGTCGTGCGAGACGAGAATGGTGGTCAGGCCCATCGCGTCGTTGAGCTGGCGGATCAACTGCGCCGCCGTGCCCAGCGAGATCGGGTCGAGCCCCGCGAAGGGCTCGTCGTACATGACGAGCTCCGGGTCCAGCACCACGGCGCGCGCCAGCGCCACGCGCCGGGCCATGCCGCCCGAGACCTGGCTGGGCATCAGGTCGCGCGCGCCACGCAGGCCCACAGCGTGCAGCTTCATGAGCACGATGTCGCGGATCAGCTCCTCGGGCAAGTCGGTGTGCTCGCGCAGCGGAAAGGCCACGTTCTCGAACACGCTCATGTCGGTGAACAACGCGCCGAACTGGAACAGCATGCCCATGCGGCGGCGCGCGGCGTAGAGGGCGTCGCGGTCCATGGCGCCCACGTCCTGGCCGTCGAACAGCACCTGGCCCTGCTGCGCGCGCTGCTGGCCGCCGATCAGGCGCAGCACGGTGGTCTTGCCCCCGCCCGAGGCGCCCATGAGCGCCGTGACCTTGCCGCGCGGCACCGCCAGCGAGAGGTCGCGCAGCACCACGCGCTCGCCATACGAGAACGTGACATTGCGCAATTCCACCAAAAGAGCTTGCTCGGCCATGCAGCGGGAGGGAGATAGAGGGGTCGGGAGAGGCCATCCTGGGACAAACCCGGATGGGCCACGATGGTAACCCAGAGCATACATACACGCATGTTTGCATATTGCAACAGGCGGTGTAGCTATTGTTTTTATAGCTATTTGCGCTTTACCATCAAGCGCTGGAGGCCTATTTTAGGCCAAATCCCATCAGAGCATGTTCCGCAGGAAAGCCTGGGTGCGCGCCTGCCGGGGCTGGGCGAAGAACTCCGCCGCCGGGGCCGTCTCGATCAGTTCGCCCTGGTCCATGAAGGCCACGCGGTGCGCCACCTCGCGCGCAAAGCCCATCTCGTGCGTGACCACGAGCATGGTCATGTGCTCCTGCGCGAGCTGGCGCATGGTGCGCAGCACCTCGCCCGTGAGCTCGGGGTCGAGCGCGGAGGTGGGCTCGTCGAACAGCAGGATGTCCGGCTCCATGGCCAGCGCGCGCGCGATCGCCACGCGCTGCTTCTGCCCGCCGGACAGGCGTGCGGGGTAAGCGTCCTGCTTGTCCAGCAGCCCCACCTTCTGCAGCAAGGCCTGCGCACGCGGCACGATGGCGGCGCGCGCCAGGCCCTTGACGACCAGGGGCGCCTCGATCACGTTCTCCAGCACCGTGAGGTGCGGGAACAGGTTGAACGACTGGAACACCATGCCCATCTTGCGGCCGATGCGGCGGATGCCGGCCTCACCCGCGTAGGTGCAGCGGCCCTGCGCATCGGTGCTGGCCAGCGTTTCGCCCTCGATGGCGATGTGGCCCGAGTCGATGGTCTCCAGGTGGTTCAGGCAGCGCAGGAAGGTGCTCTTGCCCGAGCCGGAGGGCCCGATCACCGCCACCACCTCGCCGCGCGCGAGCGTGAGCGACACCTCGCGCAGCACGGGCTGGTGGCCAAAGCGCTTGCACAGGGCGCGCGCCTCGATCATGGGGGCCTCGGCCGCCCTTTCAGTCGCCGTACTTGGCATAGCGTTTCTCCAGGCGCTGGAAGCCCCAGGTCAGCACCAGGGTCATGACGAGGTAGAAGGCGGCGGCCACGATGAAGGGCGTGGTCGAGAAGTCGCGCTGCACGATGCCGCGCGCGGCGCGCAGCAGGTCGTTGAGCGCGAGCACGTAGATCAGCGACGTGTCCTTGACCAGCGTGATGGTCTCGTTGCTCATGGGCGGCAGGATGCGGCGCACCATCTGCGGCAGCACGATGCGGCGCATGGTCTGGCCGTAGGTCATGCCCAGCACCTTGGCGGCCTCGTACTGGCCCCGGTCGATGGACTGGATGCCCGCGCGGAAAATCTCGGCGAAGTAGGCCGCGTAGTTCAACGCGAAGGCGACGATGGCCGCCGGAAAGTCCGGCAGCCGCACGCCCACCACGGGCACGAAGGGCAGCGCGAAGTAGATGAACAGCATCTGCAGCATCAGCGGCGTGCCGCGCATCAGCCAGATGTAGCCGTTCACCGCCTGGCTCAGCGCCACGGACTTCGACACCCGCGCCAGCGCCAGCGCCAGGCCCAGCGGCACCGCCAGCGCCAGCGTGATGGCGAACAGCCGCAGCGTGACCGTGGCCCCTTGCGCGAGGGGCCCAAGGATCGAAACGATGTAGTCCATGGACTGCGGCCAGGCGAAAGGGGGTTACTTGACGATGTTCTTACCGAACCATTTCGTGGAGATCTGGCCCGCGGTGCCGTCCTGCTTCATGCCGTCCAGCGCCTTGTTCAGCTTGGCCAGCATCTCGGTGTCGTCCTTGCGCACGCCCACGCCGTACTCTTCGGTGCCGAAGTTCTCGTCCAGCACCGCGTACTCGCCGGGCTTCTTGGACACGAGGTAGCGGCCCACCACTTCATCGACCACCACGGCGTTCAGGCGGCCTGCGGACAGGTCCATCAGCGCGGTGATGTTGTCGCCGAAGGTCTTGAACTCCTTGAAGCTCTTGAACACGGCCTCGTCCTTCTTCACGGCGTCCACGGCGCTAGAACCCTCCTGCGCGCCGACCACCTTGCCTGCCAGGTCGGCCTTGGCCTTGATGGCGGCGTCGGCGGGCACCACGATGATCTGGTGGTTCTCCATGTAGGGCGCGGTGAAGGCGATGTTCTGCTTGCGCTCCTCGGTGATGGTCAGGCCGTTCCACAGTGCATCGACGCGCTTGCCGGAGAGTTCAGCCTCTTTCGCGCTCCAGTCGATGGGCTTGAACTCCACCTCGGCGCCCATGCGGCGCGCGGCCTCGCGGGCCATGTCGATGTCGAAGCCCACGATCTCGTTCTTCTCGTCGCGAAAGCCCATGGGCGGGAAGTTGTCGTCTAGGCCGATGACGACCTTGGCCACGGCGGCGGGCGCGGGGGCGGCGGCCTGCGGGGCGGGTTCTTCCTTCTTGCCGCAGCCGGCCAGGACGGCGCCGAGGGAAACGAGCAGGAGCGCGGCGAGTGTTTTCTTCATGGGTGTGAAACGGTAGAGGTGGAAGGGGACAAAGCCTTCGATTGTCGCAAAAAAGAAACGGCGCCCGCGGCGCCGTTTCGGACAGGAGCTTGCGGGATCAGCGCGGCAGGTCGGAATAGCCCATCAGGAACTCGTCCACGGCGCGCGCGGCCTGGCGCCCCTCGCGGATGGCCCAGACCACCAGCGACTGGCCGCGGCGCATGTCGCCCGCGGCGAACACCTTGGGCACGTTGGTGGCGTAGCCGCCGTCGAAGTCGGTCGTGGCGCGCGCGTTGCCGCGCGCGTCCTTGTCCACGCCGAAGGCTTCGAGCACGGCGGCCACGGGGCTCACGAAGCCCATGGCGAGCAGCACGAGGTCGGCCTTGAGCACCTGCTCGGAGCCCGCGACCTCGACCATCTTGCCGTCCTTCCACTCGACGCGCACGGTCTTCAGGCCCGTGACCTTGCCCTTCTCGCCGATGAACTCCTTGGTGGAGATGGCGAACTCGCGCTCGCAGCCCTCTTCGTGGCTGGAGCTGGTGCGCAGCTTGATCGGCCAGTAGGGCCAGGTGAGCGGGCGGTTCTCCTGCTCGGGCGGCTGGGGCATGAGCTCGAACTGGGTCACGCTCACGGCGCCGTGGCGGTTGCTGGTGCCCACGCAGTCGCTGCCGGTGTCGCCGCCACCGATCACGATGACGTGCTTGCCGTCGGCGCGCAGTTGGCCCTTGAGCTTGTCGCCCGCGTTGATCTTGTTCTGCTGGGGCAGGAACTCCATCGCGAAGTGGATGCCGTCGAGGTCGCGGCCCGGCACGGGCAGGTCGCGGCTCTGCTCGGCGCCGCCGGTGAGCAGCACGGCGTCGAACTCCTGGTTCAGTTGCTCGGGCGTGACCGTTTCCTTGGCCCAGTTGGTGACCTTGGAGCCCTTGCCCAGGCCGTCCTTGGCCGCGCCCACGAACACGCCGGTGCGGATGACCACGCCTTCGGCCTCGAGCTGCTGCACGCGGCGGTCGATGTGCGACTTCTCCATCTTGAAGTCGGGGATGCCGTAGCGCAGCAGCCCGCCCACGCGGTCGTTCTTCTCGAACAGCGTGACACTGTGGCCCGCGCGCGCCAGTTGCTGCGCCGCCGCCAGGCCCGCGGGGCCGGAGCCAACGACGGCCACCTTCTTGCCCGTCTGGTGCTTGGCAGGCAGCGGCTTGACCCAGCCCTCTTCCCAGGCGCGGTCGATGATGGCGTGCTCGATGCTCTTGATGCCCACGGCGTCGTCGTTCACGTTGAGCACGCAGGCGGCCTCGCAGGGCGCGGGGCAGATGCGGCCCGTGAACTCGGGGAAGTTATTGGTGCTGTGCAGCACCGCGATCGCGCTCTTCCAGTCCTGGTGGTAAACGAGGTCGTTGAAGTCCGGGATGATGTTGTTGACCGGGCAGCCGTTGTTGCAGAACGGCGTGCCGCAGTCCATGCAGCGTGCGCCCTGGATCTTGGCCTGCGCGGCATCGAGGCCGATGACGAATTCCTTGTAGTGCTTCAAGCGCTCGGGCACGGGCTTGTAGCCCTCCTCGATGCGCTCGTATTCCATGAAACCGGTGGTCTTGCCCATGATCGTGGTGTCCTGTGTTCTGGTGGTGTTCCGGGCTTCTTACTTGGCGGCGACCGCTTCGTTTTTGGGAGCTGCTACCGCAGGCGTGGCCTGCTCTTCGAGCACTTTTCGTTCGTAGATTTCGGACAGCGCACGCTTGTACTCGGTGGGGAAGACCTTGACGAACTTGCTGCGCGAGGCGGCCCAGTTGTCGAGGATCTCGCGCGCGCGCTTGCTGCCCGTCCAGCGGTTGTGGTCCTCCAGCAGCTTCTTGAGCTGCGCCTCGTCGGTCTGGCCCTTGTGCCAGATGCCGCGCGGCATACTGGCGGCCTGCTCGTCGGCGGGCAGGATGCGCTCGAGCGTGACCATGGACATGTTGCAGCGCGTGTCGAACTGGCCGTCCTCGTCGTACACGTAGGCCACGCCGCCGCTCATGCCGGCCGCGAAGTTGCGGCCCGTCTTGCCCAGCACCACCACGGTGCCGCCGGTCATGTACTCGCAGCCATGGTCGCCCGTGCCCTCCACCACCGTGGTGGCGCCCGACAGGCGCACGGCGAAGCGCTCGCCCGCCACGCCGCTGAAGAACGATTCGCCGCTCGTGGCGCCGTACATCACGGTGTTGCCCACGATGGTGTTGCGCGTGGTCTCGCCGCGGAAGTCGATGCTCGGGCGCACGACCACACGGCCGCCCGACAGGCCCTTGCCCGTGTAGTCGTTCGCGTCGCCGATCAGGTACAGCGTGATGCCGCGCGTGAGGAAGGCGCCGAACGACTGGCCGCCCGTGCCTTCGAGCTGGATGCGGATGGTGTCGTCGGGCAGGCCCTCGGGGTGCACGCGCGTGACGGCGCCCGAGAGCATCGCGCCCACGGAGCGGTTGACGTTGCGCGCCACCTCGATGAACTGCACGCGCTCGCCCTTCTCGATGGCGGGCTGGCTGCGCTCGATGAGCTTGCGGTCCAGCGTGTGGTCGATGTTGTGGTCCTGCGTGGCAACGTGGAAGCGGGGCACGTCGGCGGGTACCTGCGGCTGGGCGAACAGGCGGCCGAAGTCCAGGCCCCGGGCCTTCCAGTGCGCGATGCCGGCGCGCATGTCGAGCAGGTCGGCGCGGCCGATCAGGTCGTCGAACTTGCGGATGCCGAGCTGCGCCATGATCTGGCGCACTTCCTCGGCAATGAAGAAGAAGTAGTTGACCACGTGCTCGGGCCTACCCGAGAACTTCTTGCGCAGCACCGGGTCCTGCGTGGCCACGCCCACGGGGCAGGTGTTCAGGTGGCACTTGCGCATCATGATGCAGCCCTCGACCACCAGCGGCGCGGTGGCGAAGCCGAACTCGTCGGCGCCCAGCAGCGCGCCGATGGCCAC
>Ga0222423_1000060_pt1 | contig 115448 bp, 111 predicted proteins | sample 3A0metagenome_FD_182472 | JGI IMG/M metagenome (GOLD analysis project Ga0222423, IMG submission 182472) | Enriched microbial communities from leaf-cutter ant dump, University of Wisconsin, Madison, United States - 3A0 (version 2) | ecosystem: Environmental > Terrestrial > Nest > Insects nest >...
GTCCTCCACGGCCTGCAGGATCGACTGCCCCGGCTCGACGGTCACCGTGATCCCCGAGAGTGCGAGCTCGACCTCGAACGGGTCGGCCCACTGCGGCGGCCCGAACTCGCGCGCCTCGAACCGCTCGGCGTGCGCGGTCCAGCCGGGCACCGACCCGACGGCCTCGTCCACGGCGTCGATGAGGCGGCGCGGACCGCAGCAGAACACCTGCCCGGCGCCGACGTCCGCGAGCGCGTCGACCGAGAGCCGCTCCCCCTCGTCGGCCGCGTAGACGCGCACGCGCGACGGGTGCTCGGCGACGAGGTCGTCCACGAACGCCATCGTCGAGCGTGAGCGACCCGCGTAGTGCAGCGTCCAGTCCGCCCCCGCGGCGTCGGCGGCACCGATCATCGACAGCATGGGCGTGATGCCGATGCCGCCGGCGACGAGCACCACCCGGTCGGTGGCGTCGAACGTGAAGTGGTTGCGCGGGCCGCGCAGCCGCAGCATGTCCCCGACGGCGAGCGCGTGCGCCGCGGCCGAGCCGCCGCGGCCTGCCTCCTCCAGCAGCACCGCCACCCGGTAGAGCATCCGGTCCTCCGGGTCGCCGCACAGCGAGTACTGCCGCTCCAGGCCGCCGCCGAGGAGGAGGTCGACGTGCGAGCCGGGAGTCCACGGCGGCAGCGGCCGGCCGTTGGTGGGGGCGAGGTCCAGGGCGACGACGCCCTCGGCGAGCTCGGTCCTGGCCTGCACCACGACGGGTCGCTGGATGTCGCTGAAAACGCTCATGCACTGCCTCCTCACATACCGGACAACACGGCCGCGCACGGGGTGAACGGCGGTCCCAGATCACGGTACGAGGCTCGTGTTAACGCGGATCGCACGCTCGTCACACATCTGGACTGCAGCGGTTACACGGCGGAAACCACCGGTGCTTAGCGTTCCCAACGCCGGGAAGAACTGACCGGTAACCGCTCCGGAAAGGGGGCCCGCATGACCACGCTCCCCCGCCCGATCGAGCGCCTCACCAACGCCCGCCTCACCGACGGCCGGCTGGTCGACGTGCTGCTCGACGGGCCCGTGGTCGCCGATGTCCTCGAGGCCGGTTCGCTGGGCTCGGGCGACCCCGACGCGACGCTCGAGCTCGACGGCTTCCTCCTGCTGACGGCTCCCGCCGAGCCGCACGCGCACCTGGACAAGGCACTGTCGTGGGACGCGATCCGCCCGCCCATGGGCGACCTGCGCACGGCGATCGACGCGTGGCACGCGCACTCGGCACAGATGACCGTCCAGGACATCGCGACCCGCGCCCGCACCCAGGCGCTCGCCATGCTCGCCAACGGCACCACCGCGATCCGCACGCACGTGGACCTGCTGCACGGCGACGACCCGCTGCGCGGCGTCCGGGCGCTGATCGAGGTGCGCGACGACCTGCGCGACGTCATGGACATCGAGCTCGTCACGTTGGGCGGGTACCTCACCCCGACGCAGGACATGGACGACGCGATCGCGGCCGGCGTGGACCTCGTCGGCGGGTGCCCCCACCTGGCGCCCGAGCCGCTGGCCGAGCTGGCCCGGCTGCTGGACGTCGCGCGGCGGCACGGCGTCGGCATGGACGTGCACACCGACGAGAGCCTGGACGGTCCCGTCACCCTCGACGTGCTCGCCCGTGCCGTCACGGGCTGGGACGTCAACGTCAGCGCGGGCCACTGCGTCCGGCTCGGCACGTTGGCGACCGACCACCGCGACCGGGTCGTCGCCGACGTGCTCGCCGCCGACCTCGGCGTCATCGCGAACCCGATCACCAACCTGTACCTGCAGGGCTGGGACGACGACGTGTCGACACCGCGGGGCCTGACCGCGGTGCGCGCGCTGCTCGACGCGGGTGTGCGGTTCGCCGCCGGCGCCGACAACGTGCGCGACCCCTTCAACCCGCTGGGCCGCAGCGACGCCCTGGAGACGGCCATGCTTCTGGTCGTCGCGGCGCACCTGACGGTCGACGAGGCGTACGCCGCCGTCAGCACCGGCGCACGCGACGTCATGAACCTGCCGCCCGCCGGCGTCGTGGCCGGTCAGCGGGCCGAGCTCCTCGCCGTCCGCGGCGACGACCTCGTCGGCGCCGTGGCCACCGCGAGCGCCGACCGCTACGTCCTGCACGCCGGGTCCCTCGTCGCGCAGAGCGAGGTCCACTCCCGGGTCGCCGCTCCCGCGACCCGACCCCAGAACGCCCCCGAAGTGAGGTGACCGTGTCCGTAGAAACCCCCGTCGCACCGGATCAGCAGGTGCAGGAGCGAGCCACGCTGCTCGGGTTCCACGACGTCGCGATGACGTTCCCCAACGGGACGGTGGCGCTGTCCGGCGTGAACCTGACGGTGGGGCGCGGCGAGTTCGTCTCAGTCGTCGGCCCGTCCGGCTGCGGCAAGTCGACGCTGCTGCGCATCGCGTCCGGGCTCGAGAGCGCGTCCGACGGGACGCTCGAGCTCAACACCGACCACATCGGCTACGTCTTCCAGGACGCGACGCTGCTGCCGTGGCGCGACGTCCAGGGCAACGTGGAGCTGCTGGCCGAGCTGGCCGGTCGTGGCCCGAAGATCCGCCGCGAGCAGGCCGCCAAGGCGATCAAGCTCGTCGGCCTCGAGGGGTTCGAGAAGCACCTGCCCAAGCAGCTGTCGGGCGGTATGCGGATGCGCGCGTCGCTGGCCCGCTCGTTCACGCTCGACCCCGAGGTGTTCCTGTTCGACGAGCCGTTCGGTGCGCTCGACGAGATCACGCGCAGCCGCCTGAACGACGAGCTGCTGCGCCTGTTCGCCGAGCAGCACTTCGCCGGCCTGTTCATCACGCACTCCGTGGCGGAGGCCGTGTACCTGTCGACGAAGGTCGTGGTCATGTCGGGCCGGCCCGGCAAGCTCGTCGGCACGTTCGACATCCCGTTCCCCATGCCCCGCGACCCGGACATCCGCTACTCCCCGGAGTTCGCGGCGCTCGTCGGCGAGGTCTCCCACGCCCTGAAGGAGGCGCACAGCTGATGGCCACCTCCACGATCGAGGCCGTGACGGCCCCGGCGCGCACGGTCACCCCCAAGGCCCCGCGCCGCTCGAGGAACGCGATCCGGTGGGTCGGACCCGTCGTCGTCTTCTTCGTCATGATCGGCCTCTGGTACGCGCTCGCCGCCATCTACGAGGCCAAGGGCCAGGGCTACTTCGTGCCCTACCCGCACCAGGTCCTCGACGCGCTGACCGATCCCGACGAGATCTCCGCGCTGTCCAGCGCGCTGCTGCACAGCACCGAGGTCGCGATGACCGGCCTCGCGATCGCCATCGTGCTGGGTGTGGCGTGGGCCGTGGTGATGTCTCAGGCCACGTGGCTGGAGCGGTCGCTGTTCCCCTACGCGGTGGTGCTGCAGTGCATCCCGATCCTGGCGCTCGTGCCGCTCATCGGGATCCTGTTCGGCTACAACTTCCAGGCCCGCGTGATCGTCACCATCCTCATCGCCCTGTTCCCCATGGTGTCGATGACGCTGTTCGGTCTGCAGTCCGTGGCCAAGCAGCAGCGCGAGCTGTTCCAGCTCCAGGGCGCGAGCCGCGTGACGCTGCTGCGCAAGCTGCAGTTCCCGGCCGCCATGCCGTCGATCTTCGTCGGGCTGCGCACCTCAGCCGGTCTGGCCGTGGTCGGCGCCATCGTCGGCGACCAGTTCTTCCAGCGCGGCAACGCCGGGCTCGGCGTGCTCATCCAGGTGTACGCCTCCCGCCTGCAGGGCCCGCAGCTGTACGCCGCGATCCTCACCGCCTCGGCGCTCGGCGTCCTGGTGTTCGTCGTCTTCGGCTGGCTCGGCCGCCTCGTCGTCGGCCGTTGGTACGACTTCAGCTGACGGCTGCCCGCCGGAGCACGACCCCCTGATCCCGGGAGCCGGCCCACCCCCGCCTCGCTCCCGTCGCTCCACCCCACCCCTGCATCACCCGACCCCGAAACGAGGGCCACACATGCGCACCACCCGTTCCGTCGCAGCGATCGCCACTGGTCTGCTGCTCACCACGGCCACGCTCGCCGCATGCTCCAGCGACTCCGACGACGCGGCCGCGCCGTCCGGTTCGGCAACCCCCGCGGCTGCCGGCGGCGTCGACCTGTCCGACGTCTGCCCCGCCACCGTCGTCGTCCAGACGGACTGGAACCCCGAGGCCGACCACGGCCACCTGTACGAGCTCGTCGGCCCCGGCTACAAGGTGGACGCCAACCAGAAGTCCGTCACGGGCGACCTCGTCGCGGGCGGCAAGCCCACGGGGGTCAAGATCGAGGTCCGCGCGGGCGGTCCGGCCATCGGCTTCACGCAGCCGTCGGCGCAGATGTACCAGGACAAGTCCATCAACCTGGCCTACGTCTCCACCGACGAGGCCGTCCAGCTGTCCGACAAGTTCCCGACGACGGCCGTGTTCGCCGAGAACGACAAGTCCCCGATGATGATCATGTGGGACCCGGCCACGTACCCGGACGTCACGGACATCAAGAGCCTGGGCACCGCGCTCAAGGACTCGGGTGGCGTGATCCGCTACTTCAACGGCGCCACGTACATGAGCTACCTCATCGGCTCGGGCGTCCTGGACAAGTCCGTGACGGACGGCAGCTACGACGGCACCCCCGCCAACTTCGTCGCCGCCAAGGGCAAGGACGCGCAGCAGGGCTTCGCGACCGCCGAGCCGTACATCTACGAGAAGGAGGTCGGCGCCTGGGGCAAGCCCGTCAAGCTCCAGACGATCTACGACGCCGGCTTCCAGTTCTACCCGGAGGCCATGTCGGTGCGGACCGGTGACCTCGAGTCGATGGCACCGTGCCTCAAGAAGCTGGTCCCCGTCATGCAGCAGGCCGACGTGGACTACATCAACGACCCGGCCACGACCAACGCGCTGATCCTCGACCTGGTCAAGCAGTACAACAACGGCTGGGTCTACTCGCAGGGCGTCGCCGACTTCGCGGTGCAGCAGATGAAGGACCTGGACATCGCCACCAACGGCGACAACGCGTACGTCGGCGACTTCGACGAGGCCCGCGTCCAGAAGCTCATCGACATCGCCGGCCCGATCTTCACCGACGCCGGCTCGCCGCCGAAGGCCGGCCTCAAGGCCACCGACCTGTTCACGAACGAGTTCCTGGACCAGTCGATCGGCTTCTGATCCCCCGCTCGAGACGGGCGGCGGGCTCATCCCCGGGCCCGCCGCCCGCGCACCACCCGAGAGGACGTACCCCCATGCAGAAGACCACGACCGCGGTCGAGGCGCTGACCGACGAGCTGCGCACGTTGCTCGGCCAGGACAACGTGTCCACCGACCAGCGGGTCCGCGACCGGGCCAGCGTCGACGGGTCGACCATGTCGCCCCTCATCCTGGAGCTGCTCCCGCTGGGCGCCGCGGACGTCGTGGCCTTCCCGACGAACGCCGAGCAGATCGCCGCGTGCGTCGCGGCAGCCGCCCGGCACGGCGTGCCCGTGACCCCCCGGGGCAAGGGCACCGGCAACTACGGCCAGGCCATCCCCATGTCGGACGGGCTGGTCGTCGACACCACCCGGGCCCGCGCGATCGTCGAGATCGGCGACGGCTGGGTCACCGCGGAGGCCGGCGCGACGATGGTCGCGATCGAGGCGGCCGTGCGCGAGACGCACCAGGAGCTGTGGATGTACCCGTCGACCGCGCAGTCGACGCTGGGCGGGTTCCTGTCCGGCGGGTCCGGCGGCACGGGGTCGATCGTGCACGGCGCCAACAGCGACGGGTTCGTCGTCGCGCTGGACGTGGTGCACGCCGACGGCAGCGGCGAGCTGGTGCACGTCGAGGGCGAGGCCGCGCAGGCGTACGTCCACAACTACGGCACGGCCGGGATCATCGCCCGCGCGACCGTGCGCCTCGAGCCTCTGCAGGAGTGGCGCGGGTTCTACGCGTCGTTCGACGACCCGGCGACGGCGTTCGCGACGCTGCGCGAGATCGGCAACCTGGAGCCCCGACCGCGCCTGTGCTCCGCCGACCACCCCACCATCTCCGCGGCGCTCCCGGCCGACGACGCCCTGCCCGACGGGCGGGCGAGCCTGCGGGCCATCCTCATGCCGACGGCGATCGACGAGGCGACCGCGCTGGTCCGCGCCGCCGGCGGCACCGTCGAGGACCTGCGTGACGGCCCGCAGGCGTCCATGAAGCTCTCGGTCCTGTCCTACAACCACCCCATCGAGTGGCTGCAGAAGTCCGACCCCGGTACGTACATCCACCTGGAGGTGGCCGGCGACCCGTTGGTCGACGACCTCGAGGCCGTCCAGGCGACGATGACCGGCGGCCTCCTGCACCTCGAGGCCGGCGGCAGCCGACCGATCGGGATGCTCGCGGGTGTCTGGGAGGGCCCGGAGCGGCTGGAAGAATCGATCGCCGCACTCGGCGCGCTGGGCGTCGGCGTGCACAACCCGCACCAGTGGAACGTCGACTTCGAGGTGGAGCGGACCGCCGCGCTGGCCGCGACCACCGACCCCGACGGCCTGCTCAACCCCGGCAAGCTCGACCCGGCCTACGCCGGCCCGCGGAAGGGATCCATCCGATGAGCCGCCTGCTGGCCGAGCTGTCCGGACCCGCCACCGCCCGTGTGCTGGGCCCGGACTCGGTGCTCGTCGTGCCGACCGGCGCCATGGAGCACCACGGCCCGCACCTGCCCCTGATCACCGACGCGCTGATCGCGGAGAGCGTCGCGACGGCCGCCGTCGCCGAGGCTGCGGCGGCGGGACTCGACGTGTGGCAGCTGCCCACGCTGACGTACACGAAGTCCGACGAGCACTCGTGGGCCAGCGGCACCATGTGGGTCTCGTACGAGACGCTCATGGCGACGCTCGTCGACATCGGCCGGTCCGTCGCGACCACCCCGGCACGCCGGCTCGTCTTCATCAACGGCCACGGCGGCAACACCGCGCTGCTGGGGGTCGCGCTGCGTGAGATCCGGCGGCGGTTCGGGCTGCTCACGTTCTCGATGCCGTCGGGCGTGCAGATCGCCGGCGCCGGCGGCGGGAACGAGCCCGACGAGCACGGCCTCGGCATCCACGCCGGCTACGGCGAGACGTCCCTGGTCATGCACCTGCGCCCGGACCTCGTCGACATGTCCGTCGCGCGACGCAACGTGCCGGAGCACGTCGCCGGGCTCAGCCACCTGGGCTTCAACGGCACGACCGCGCAGTTCGGCTGGCTGAGCAACGACTTCGGCCCGGACGGCGTGATCGGCGACCCGACCGGCGCCGACGCGCAGGCCGGCAAGGTGCTGTTCGAGGCGTCCGTCGCCCGCGCTGTCGACGTCCTGACCGAGATCGCGACGTTCACGCACAGCGCGCCGGCGACCGAGACGACATGAGGACGCTCACCCGCCCGCCGACGCTGCCCGACGAGGCGTACGCGCTGCTGCTCGACTGGCTGCCCACCAACGACGACCCCGATCGGCCGGTCGTGACGCTCGCGACGGTCGACGAGGACGGCGCGCCCGACGCACGCTCGGTGCTGCTGTCCGAGCTGGACCGCAAGGGCGTCTACGTCCACACGGACGCGTCCTCGCGCAAGGTCGCGCAGCTCGCCGCCAACCCCGCGGTCGCGGTGGTCGCGCGGTGGCCGGATCGGCAGCGCCAGCTCGTCGTGCGAGGCGTCGCGGAACCTGCACCGGTCGCCGAGACGGACCGGGCGTACGCCCGCCGCTCGCTCTACCTGCGCCGGCTGGCCTGGCTCAACACGTCGTCCGTCGCGGCCATGCCCGTCGACGAGCGTCGCGCAGCCTGGGCCACGTTCGCCGCCACGCACCAGGTGCTCAAGCCGCCGCCCACCTGGGTCGGCTTCCTGGTGCGTCCGACGAGCCTCACCTTCTGGACGGGCGACGACGCGTCCGTGAGCCACCGCCGCGAGCACCGGTTCGACGGCACCGGCTGGACGATCACGGAGCTGCCCGGATGACCCTCACCGACCTGCCCCCGATGGAGGCCACCACGATGACCAGTCCCAGGACAGCGCGCCTGCACGCCCACCAGTACGGCAAGGCCGAGACGCGCGTGGTCCGCGTGCAGCGCGACACCGACCGCCACGAGATCCGCGACCTCAACGTCACCACCGCGCTGCGCGGGGACTTCGACGACGCCTACCTGACCGGTGACCAGTCGTCGGTGCTGCCCACGGACACCCAGAAGAACATGTCGTTCGTGTACGCCAAGCAGCACGGCGTGGCCTCCCCCGAGGCGTTCGCGACCCTGCTCGCCCGGCACTTCGTCGACGACGTGGCACCCGTCACCGGCGCGCGCGTGGACGTCGAGGAGTTCGCGTGGGTGCGCGTCCTCGTCGACGGCTCGGAGCACGACCACACGTGGGTGCGCAGCGGGCAGGAGGTCCGCACGGCGTCGGTCACGGCCGACGAGTCCGGCACCACGGTGATCGCCGGGCTCAAGGACCTGACGCTGCTGAAGTCGACGGGCTCGGAGTTCCACGGCTTCCTCACCGACGAGTTCACGACGCTCGGCGAGACCGACGACCGCGTCCTGGCGACGTCGCTGGCGGCGCAGTGGCGCTACGACGGGGCGGTCGACTTCGACGCCACCTACGCCGTCGTGCGTCAGGCGATGCTCGAGCAGTTCGCCACCCTGCACTCCCTGGCCCTGCAGCAGACGTTGTGGCACATGGGCCGCGCGGTGCTGGAGGCGGTGCCGGAGGTCGTCGAGATCCGGTTCGCGGCACCCAACAAGCACCACTTCCTGGCGGACCTGACGCCGTTCGGCCTCGAGAACCCCGGCGAGGTGTTCTTCGCCGCCGACCGCCCCTACGGCCTGATCGAGGCCGTGATCGTCCGGGAAGGCGCCGCGTCCGCGGACGCCGCGTGGACGCGATCGCTGGGCAACCCGTGACGCCCGACGACGAGAGCTGGCTGGCCCAGGCCGTCGCGCTGGCCACCGCCAACGTGGCGGACGGCGGGGGGCCGTTCGGTGCCGTCGTCGTCCGCGACGGCGTGCTGCTGGGCGTCGGGCAGAACCGCGTGACGCGCGACAACGACCCGACCGCCCACGCCGAGGTCCAGGCCATCCGCTTCGCGTGCCACGCCATCGAGGACTTCTCCCTGGCGGGCGCCACCGTCTACACGTCGTGCGAACCGTGCCCGCTGTGCGTCTCGGCGTGCCTGTGGGCGCGCGTCGACCGGGTCGTGTTCGCCGCGGATCGGCACGACGCCGCGCGCGCCGGCTTCGACGACAGCACGTTCTACGAGCTGTTCGCCACCGCGCGGCACGAGTGGCCGATGCCCGTCGTCGGCCACCGCGTCCCGACGGCCACCCTCCCGATGGACGCGTGGCTGTCCCGCGAGGCCAAGGTCGCCTACTGACCCCGACCTCCCCGATGAATCAGTCGAGTCGGGCGTGAATCAGTCAGGCGCAACCGACTGGTTCAGCTCGAGTCGACTGATTCACGCGGCGAGGTCAGCTGCCGCGGTAGGTCGAGTAGGCGAACGGGCTCAGCAGCAGCGGCACGTGGTAGTGGCTGGTGTCCGTGACCTCGAAGACCACGACCACCTCCGGGTGGAACGCGATCTGCTCGGTGGACCTGTAGTAGGCGGCGGTGTCGAACGTGAACCGGTAGCGGCCGGGGGGCACGGACTCCGGGCCGACGGCGCGGGCGCGGCCGTCGTCGTCGGTCGTGGCCGTCGCGAGCATGACCCAGCCGCCCTCCTCCAGGGCGTCGAGGACCACGGGGACGCCGGCGGCCGGTCGGCCCAGCGCGGTGTCGAGGACGTGCGTGGTGAGCTGGCTCATGCGAACAGCGTATTCAGGCGCAGCAGCGCGATCTGGCGGAGCTGGTCGGCGGCCTCGCGGGTCTCCGTCGCCGGGTCCGACGAGAGGCGGCGCTGCAGCTCGGCGAGGATCTCGGGACGCGTACGACCCGCCGCCCTGATGAGGAAGATGCGACCGAACCTCTGCTCGTAGGCCGCGTTGCCCTCGGCCATCGCGGTCACGAGGGCCGGGTCGTCGGTGGCCGACGACGACTGCTCCGAGCGGCTCAGCGCCGCGCCGTCGCCCGTCCCGCGCTCGCCGATGCGCGGGTGGCCGGCCATCGCCTCGTCGACCTCCGCGTCGCTCAGGCTCCGCGCCGCCAGGTCCGCGACGGGCAGCATCGCCTCCACGTCGTCGTACGGGCAGCCCGCCGCGACCTCGTCGACCCACCGCCGCACGTGCAACGCGGTGGTCAGCAGCTCGCGGGTCTGCGGGGTGTCGTCGATCATCGGACCTCCTGGTTCCGTGGCACGGTAGCGCTGTGCAGACCACGACCCTGTCCGGCCTGGTGCTCGCGGCGGGCGCGGGCACCCGGCGCGGCGAGCCCAAGGCGCTCGCGCACGGCGGCGCGTGGCTGCGGCAGGCGGTGGACCTGCTGCTGGGTGCTGGCTGCGCGAGTGTCGTCGTCGTGCTGGGGGCGTCGGCCGACGAGGCGCGCGCCCTGGTGCCGCCCGACGAGCGCGTCGAGGCCGTCGTGGCGGACGACTGGGCCGACGGGGTGGGCGCCTCGCTGCGCGCGGGGCTCGCGCACGCGACGGGCGACGCGGTCGTCGTCACGCTCGTCGACCTGCCGGGCACGCCGACGTCCGTCGCCGAGCGCATCACCGCCGGCAGCGACCGCAGCACGCTGCGTCAGGCCACGTACGACGGCCGGCCCGGCCACCCCGTCGTCGTCGGCGCCGACCACTGGACCGCGCTCGCCGCGACCCTCCACGGCGATCGCGGCGCCCGGCCCTACCTGGCGGCTCACGGGGTCGACGAGGTCGAGTGCGGCGACCTGCACCACGGCGAGGACATCGACACCTGACCGACGGGCCGCGTCACCGGCCCGCCTCCCACGCCGCCAGCGGGAGCGTGACGCCCCACCTCGCGGCCGCCTCGGTGATGCGGGCGCGCAGCTCGTCGGGCGCCTGGTCCGCCAGCGGTGACGTCGAGCGCCCGCCGTCGTGCACCAGCACGCCGCCCGACCACACCTGCTTGAGGTTGCGCAGCCCGCACGCCAGGACGTAGGTGGCCAGCACGTCCCACACGGGGCCGGTGTCCGGCGAGCGGTGGTCGACCACGACGAAGTCGGCGAGCTTGCCCACCTCGAGCGACCCGATCCGGTCCGCGACGCCGAGCACCTCTGCCGCGCCGAGGGTGTGCATGCGCAGCACGTCGGCCGGCATGAGGACCGACGCGTCCGTGTTGAGCGCGCGCGTCGTGTACAGGCCCATGCGCATGTTGCCCCACGGGTCGGAGATGTCGGTGCAGGACTGGTCGTCGAGGCCCAGGCCGATGCGGATGCCCGCGTCGCGCAGCCGCGCGGCATCCATGAACCCGGAACCGAGCCGTCCGTTGGACGTCGCCTGCCAGACGACGCCGCAGCCGGTCGACGCGGCCACGTCGACCATCTCGTCGGTCGGGTGGACGAAGTGTCCGAACAGGAAGTCGGGCCCGAACGCGCCGGCGTCGCGGTACCAGGCGAACTTCTCGCGCTGCGTCTCGATGCCCTGGGCCGTCTCGACGAAGTGCGCCTGGTTCGTGATCCCGTGCCGGCGCATGACCTCGACCTCGAGCTGAGCCGACCGCGGTGCGGACGCCCACTGCACCGCGCCCATGACGGACGCCCCCAGGTGCTGGTCCGCGGGCGTGCGCAGCGCCGACTCGGCCACCATGTCGCCGAACACGCCCAGCATCTGGTCCTCGGGGCCGGCCTCGTCGTCGAGCCGGATCGCGTTGACCACGCGCAGCCCGGCGTCGGCGGCCCCGTCGAACTGCCGCGTCACGAACTCGACGGGCGCGACCCGCCCCAGCCGCGGCGAGGCCGTCTCCGGGTCGTACCGCCACGTCACGCGCGAGTGCGTGAAGTTGTACGCGCTGGTCACGCCGTTCGCGAGGAAGTCCAGGCTCCCGTGCAGGACCGACCAGTAGACGTCGTCGGGCGAGCACTTGTCCATGACCTCGACCATCGACAGCACCCACGGGTAGAGCGTGGAGCCGGCGCTGATGCCGCGCATGCCGGACGTGAACAGGTGCGAGTGCGCGGACACGAAGCCGGGCGCGACGATCGCGCCGCCCGCGTCGAGCACCTCGACGCCGCTGGCCAGCAGCGCCGGGTCCGGGTCGCCCGCCTCGACCGCCGCGACGCGCCCGTCGTCGTCCACCAGCAACCAGCCGGGGAACCAGTCACGGGCCGCGTCGGCGACCGGGATGAGCAGGGCGTTGTGGACCAGGAGGCGCATGCGCGCATCGTGCCTCGCGCAGATGACGGGCACGTTGCGGGCGTGTCGCACGCAGCGCCTCGCTCGGTTCGCGGCCTTCACGTCGGGTCGCGGGTTGCATCACGCGAGTCGACGAGGAACCCGCGACCCGTTCGGTAGTCAGGCCCGCAGCTCGACGACCATCAGGCCGTCGAAGCGCCGGAAGTCGCGGTCGAACGTGACCAGCCGCGCTCCGAGCGCGACGGCGTAGGTCGCGAGCAGCGCGTCCGACACGAGCGAACCGCGCGCGTCGGCGTCCCGGCAGACTGCGTCGAGCCGGTCGACGAGCCCGTCGACCGGCGGCATCGCGACGACGGCCGGGCCGCGGGTGAGCTCGTGCAGGAACCCGAACGCCTCGTCGAGCGGTGTCGGCACCTCGAAGACACGGGCATGCGTCACGACGCGTACGAAGCCCGAGGCGACGACGTCGGGCACGACGACCGCCTCCAGCCCGTTGACCGCCTCCTGCAGCCAGGGCAGGGCGGCGGTGTGGTGCGGATGGTCGGGCCGATGGGCGGCCACGAGGACGTTGACGTCACACAGGAGCACGGCGGTCCTCGTCCGTGAGGTCCTCGAGCGCCGCGTTCGACGTGAGGTCGACGCCCGGCCTCGGCCCCGTCCCGCCGACGAACAGAGGGAGCTCGACACCGGGCCGGCGGGTGGACGTCTCGGCCAGGAGCCGGCGCAGCGCCTCCTCCACCAGTGACCCGAGCGTCTCTCCGCGGGCACCCGCCGCCTGCTTGGCGCGGCGGAGCAGGTCATCGTCGATGGAGACCGTGGTGCGCATGCTCGGAGCGTAACGCATCATGCGCATCACCTATCCGCATCACTGGCATCAGTGGTCGCCCGGATCCGCTTCACCCGGCCTCAGATACCGGTCGGGCGTGCGCAGTAGTGCGTATGTCCCGCTCGACCGGGGCGGCCGAGAGTGGACGGGTCGCAACGCCGATCAGCACCGGGAGGGACGTCATGGGGTCGTTCGCCGACCGTGCGCTCGCCCAGCTGCACGACGCCGGGGCGCTGGCGGCCCTGCTCAAGGGCCCCGCTGCCGCCGACTACCCGCGGCTGCGACGCCTGGTCGACGAGGTGTACGCGACCGACGGCGTCGAGCTGGACAGCATCACGGACGCCCGCGTCGGCACCGTCCGCCCGCAGCACGCGCTCGCCGGCGCCGACCGCGTCACGCTCACCTGGTCGCAGCAGCAGCCCACGTACCTGACAGCAGACCTGCGCGGGCTCGTCGAGCGCACCGGCGACGAGGTGTGGGCCGACCTGTACGCGACCGTCCGGCTCGACGTCGTGGCGGCCGTCGACCCCGGCGGCGTCGAGTCCGCGGTCACGCACGCGATCGAGAACGTCACGAGCCTGGACGACTTCCGCTCGCGCTTTCGCTACCTCGATCTGGACGCGTTCCTCGCCCGGCGTCGGATCACGACCGTCGAGGAGCTGCGCGAGTCCGCCGAGTACGTCCTGGCCGAGGTCCACCTCAAGCCCGCACCTCCGTTCGACCCGGCCGACCCCGTCAACGCACGCACCATCACGCTCGACGTCGCGTTCGCGCTGCGCGAGGACCGCGACCTGGTGGCGGCCCTGCGCGCCGCCCGACGACTGCGCGCGGCCGGTGTCGCCGGACCTCCCGGCAGCGCCGACGCGACCTTCGGTCACCCGTCGCGCGCGTTCGCGGTCGCCGTCGTCCTGCCCGCCACCACCGCAACGGGACAGCCCGACGACGACGCCGTCGACGCCCTGTGCGCGACCGCCGGCGTGCTCCCGTTGTTCGCGAGCCCGCCGTGACCGGCACCCGGCTCCGCGTCCCGGGGACACGACCCCGGGATCGCACCCCACCCACCCCTCGGCACCGGCCGCCGGTCCTCCGGCGTCCGCACCGGCACACCGCTCCACCGGACGACGTGCCACCCACCGCATCTCACGAAGGGACACGACCATGACCGTCCGGTACGTCCGGGTGAACCCGGTCTCCGACATGTTCGCGCCGGCCGTGCGCGCCTACGGCAACGTGGCGGTCGTCGGCCGGGTCACGCCGCCCGCGGCGCCGCCCGCCGACCTGCTCACGGTCGGCGAGGCCGCCGTCTTCAGCGATCCCGGCGAGGCGAAGCGACGCGCTCCCGGCGAGCTCGGTGACGCCATCGCGCTCGCTTTCAACCAGATCCCCGGGCCCTCGCAGGTCACGGGCGTCCGCGTCGACGAGGCGGCCCCCGACTGGGAGGCCGGCCTCGAGGAGCTCGCGACGCACGACGTGCAGATCGTCGCGCTGGCCGCCACGCCGCTGGACACCGCCGCCGCAGCAGCCGGGGGCGCGATCCGTGCACTCGCCGACCACGTCGTCGGGGTGTCCAACACGGGCGGCGACGGCATGGAGCGCATCGGAGTCGCCATGCTGGAGAAGGAGTCGACCGACGCGACGATCGTCGCGGGTGCGCTGGCCAGCGAGCGCATGGTCTTCGTCGCGCACAAGAGCGACGAGGACGTGGCGGCCGCCGTCGCCGGCACGATCGCGGGCTACGAACCGCACATCTCGATGCTCCTCAAGTCCGTCAAGGTGGACAGCAAGCCGTTCAGCGCGACGGAGATCGACGCCCTCAACGGCTCCGAGTCGTTCAGCTCCGGCCCCGCCGGCAAGGGCGTCAACTGGCTCGTCGACCCCGCCCTCATCCCCGGCCAGGGCGTGTACCTGGGCGAGGGCTACACGGGCGACCCCGGCGGCGGCAAGAAGTACATCGACGTCGTGCGGACCATCGACAACGTCTCGTTCCTGCTCAAGGCCCAGCTCATCCGCACCATCGGCAACGTCCGCGTCAGCCGCTCCGGGCTGCGGACGCTGGGCGCGCAGCTCGAGGCGGTGCTGGAGCCGCTCGTCCGCCAGGGCGTGATCGAGGGCTACGACATCGTCATCCCGATCCTGACGCTGCTGGACAAGCCGCTGCGCACGGCCGCCGAGGACCAGCAGGTCAACGACGCCCAGTCGCAGCGGGTGGTCGAGGTCCTGGTGGCCGTCGACTACGCCGGCGCGATCCACCGCGTCGCGCTGACCCTCAAGTTCGAATAGGAGACCCGCCATGCCCGACTGGAACACGCGGCTCGAGGTCAAGCTCGGCACGACGACGATCACACCGATCACCAGCATCTCGCCGACCTTCTCCGTCCCGCACACCGTGCTGCACAGCATCGAGTCCGACAACGTCGGGGTCGTCCGCCAACCCGTGACCATCACGTTCACGATGGCGGTCCCCGCGATCGCCACGGCGGTCGCCGACCTCACCGAGCTGGCCCTGACGGGCAAGGAGTTCGAGATCGCGGTCACCGAGAGCACCGGGGACGACTGGTCGTTCAAGGCGCTCAAGTTCAGCCGCTGCCTCGTCACGAGCGCGACGCCCAGCAACGTCGTGATCGACGGCGTCCCGCAGGCCAACTTCACGTGCATGGCGCTGAGCGTCGGCATCGAGGCGTGACGTGGCCGGGTACGTGGGCGGGGACCTGAGCCGGGACGACCTGGACCTGGAGTCGGCGGCGCGCGTCGAGCGCACCGGCATCGCGTTGGTGCACGAGGGCGAGCTCGTCGTCCCCGCACCCGGTGCCGCCGCCGACCTCGTCGGGGCCGGTCGTGATCACGACGACGGCCCCGCCGAGGTGCACTACTGGTTCCCGGTGCAGGTCGAGGTCGTCGGGCTGGACGACGCGACGGCCGACGCGGTCGTCGCCCGCGTGTTCGACGCGCTCGGCACCGAGCTCGGCGCCCGGGGGTGAGCCGTGAGCGTCCTGTCCGGGAACCCGCCCGTCCTCGTCGGCCCCGTGCCGCTGTTCGCGGTGCAGTCGATCGTGCTGAGCGACGGCTACAAGATCGAGCGCGTCCAGGGCAGCCGGTTCCTGCAGGCGGTGTCGCCGACGGCCAAGACCATCCAGATCGAGGCCGTGCTCATCGGTCAGGAGCGCCTGCTCATGAAGAAGGCCCTCGAGACCCTGGCGCTGGCGACGCGCTGGACCGCAGCCGCGGCCGCTCCCGCTCTGGCGCTGGCCGGCATCCCCGTCGTCGCCGGCATGACCGTCAGCACGGACATGCAGATCAGCGACCTGAAGTTCACGCACTCGGTGAACAAGCGCGAGGCGCTCGACGTGAGCATCACGCTCGTGCACGTCCCCCGCTCGGCCATCGCCGAGCTGGCCGGTGAGGCGCTCGACCTGGCCCTGGCCATCGCCACCGCCGCCCTGCCGTCCGTCCCCCCGCCCAACCCCGTCACCCGAACGCCCGGCCCCTGAAGGGAGGCGCACCGTGCCCACCCCCACCCTCGCGACGACGACCGGCACCTCCGGGCTGCGGTCGCTCCCGGTCGACCCGGCGGACGGGTTCCCGCAGTCGTTCCTGCTCGCCCTCGGCGACACGACGTACCGGTTCGACCTCTACGTCGACGTCCCCGAGCACCTGCTGGACCGCGACGCGGACCCGCGCACACCGCTGGACCTGGTCGGTTCGGCCACCCAGCAGGCGCAGGGCATGCTCGTCGGCATCGTCGTGCGGCAGTCCGCCGACGGCACGCCCGTCCAGCTCCTGCGCCGCCGCCTGCTGCCCGGCCTGCTGTATGCCGCGGGTGAGGTGCTGCTCGTCGTCGACGAGGTGCGCATCGCGCTCGGCAACCTCAACGCGGCCGGCTCGTTCGGGTCCGTCCTGACCGCACGGGTGGGTCTGCGATGAGCGGCTTCGTGCTGTGGCACAAGATCACCATCAGCGCCGCGGGCTCCCCCGGCGGGGCGCTCGCCGCCGTCGCCTCGGCGTTCGGGTTCGGGCTGCCGCTCACCATCAGCAACAGCGTCTACGGGCTGGGCCTGATCCTCGACTCGGACGTCACCATCACGGCTCGCGAGGGCGCGACCGCGACCACCTTCCAGGTCACGGTCTACGACCTGCCCGACAAGGACACGACGATCCTGCAGGGCGCCAACCACGACGGCGCGCTGCACGTCTCGATCAGCCTCGGCTACCTCGACGACCCGCGCACGATCTTCGGCGACAACCCCGTGCTGCGCGGTCGGATCACCGACATCGACGCGAGCGTCGGCGACGACGGCCGCGCCAAGGTGGTCCTCAAGGGCCAGGAGGAGACCGGCTACCTGCTGCTGCACACCCGCGCGTCGGGCACGTTGCGTGGGTCGGGCGACCTCGACACGGTGGTGCGGGGCCTGCTGGCCGGCGTCACCGCCCCCGCGGGCGGAGGGGTACGCCTGGCCGACGGGTCCTCGCTGGGGACGACGAGCCGCGACTTCACCATCCGCAGCGGCTCGGTGCTGTCGGCGCTCTCCCAGCTCACCGAGCTCGCCGGCAAGGCGCTCGTCGTCGGCGACGGGGTCGTCGCGATCGGAGCCGCCGTGGGCACCGCGACGGCGCCGATCGAGGTCGACGACGGCGTCGTCCAGATCGGCAGCGCGCAGACCGACCGCCCTGCCTCCGGTGCGTCGGGCGGCTCGTCGGGAGTCTCGCCCTCCGGGAGCGACGACCGCTCCGTCACCGACGGCCACACGGTCACGGTGCTGGGCCACCCCGGCCTGCGCGTGGGCCAGTCGATCGTCGCCAAGCTGCCGGCGGTCACGGGCCGCAAGCGCATCAGCGCGCTGACCGTCACGTACTCCACCAAGTCCGGCTACGTGTGCGAGCTGGTCCTCGCGGACGTCACGGGAGGCGCCCGCGCCCCGGCGGCGACTCCTGCCAGCCGCGTCGTCGACGAGTTCAACCGAGCCGTCCTGGCCGCACGCCAGGACAACCCCACGATCGACGTCGGCGACGTCAGCGCCTACACGGCGGCGGACGGCGCGGCGGCGACCGATGCCCATCGCGTGAGCCTGCACTACGCCCAGACCCCCGCGCGAGGCGTCACCGCACCCAGCACCGAGAGTCCCGTCTCGACCGAGGACGAGCTGGTCAAGAAGCCGATGGCCTCGCCGTTCGCGTTCGACAAGGTCGGCCTGATGACGCCCGTCTACCCGGGCATGCGGGCGGTGCTCGCGCACAACCGGTCGCTCACCAACGACGCGATCGTGGCCGGCTGGATCTGGCCGTCGCAACCGTCGTCCACGCCCCCGCCCAACCACGCGGGCGACTGGTGGCTCGCGCTGCCCACCGAGCTCGGGGGCGACGGCAAGCCGACCGGCAAGGGCGTCAACGACCTCATCGACGCGCGCGGCGCCCGCGTCCTGCAGGCCCGCGGCCTGCACGTCCTGGTCGGGACGTCCGCGCTGCCCGACGTCGGGACGCGGCCGACCGTCCCCGACGACGACACGATCACGATCGAGCACAGCAGCGGCACGACCATCACGGTCGACTCCGACGGCGCCGTCTCGATCACGACCAGCCAGAAGAAGCTGACCTTCGGCAACGGGCAGGTCTCGCTCACGCTCGACGGCGCAGCGGTGGAGGTGAAGTGATGGCCACGGTGCTGACCACGGGCTCCCAGCTGCAGTGCGCGCACGGCGGCTCGGTGACGCTCACGGGCGGGCGCAGCGCGCTGAAGGTCGACGGCAAGCCGGTGCTCGCCCGGGCGGACGTCATGGGTGCGACGATCAGCGGCTGCTCCACGCCCACGTCGTCGCCCCCCGCCCCCGTGACCAAGCCCTGCCTGACCGTCACCTCCCTGATCGCCGGCGAGTCCACGAACCTCTCGGCGGGCGGCATGAAGGTGCTGACCACCGACGCACGCGGGCTCACCGACGGCATCGCTCCCGACGGACCCGGCCAGTGGTCGGCGAAGTCCGCCGGCCACAGCAAGCTGAGCGCGTCATGAGCACGCGCGACGCCCGCGAGCAGGCCGCGTACGGTCACGGTCTGCTCCTCGACGACGGGGACCTGGTGCTCGAGGCGGGCCGGCTGGTGGAGATCGCCGGCGTCGCCAACCTGCGCCAGGGTCTCGAGCTGCGGCTCGCGACCCCGTGGGCGAGCGACCTGCTCGACGTCCGTTACGGCCTGGACGTGCGCGACACGTTCACGGCGGCGCTGCCCCGCCCCATGGTCAAGGACGTCCTGCGCCTGAGCATCATCCGTTCTATCGCAGGCGATCCGCGGGTGGCATCGGTGGACAAGGTCCTGTTCGACGACGACCCCGAGTACCTGGTGGCGCATCCCGGCGTGGAGGCGGCGCGCGGCGACGTGCGCACGGCCCTCGTCGAGATCACGGTGTCCCCCGTCGCGCCCGCGGCGGACGTGGCGGACCCGACCTCCGACCCGACGACCGGCGCGGCCGCGACCGTGCAGGTCCTGGCAGATGTGCGGTGGTGAAGGACGGGTGAGCGACATGACACAGGCATCGCAGTACGGAGTGACGGACGACGGCTACGTCGTCAAGGGCCTCGACGTGGTGCTGGCCGAGGCGGTGGCGCGGGCCCGGGCGGCGTTCGGGCCCGACGTGGACCTGACGACGACGAGCCCGTTGCGCAAGATCCTCGAGGTCACGGCGGCCGAGGACGCGGAGCTGTGGAAGCGCCTCGAGGCGAGCTACTACGCGGGCTTCGTCTCGACCGCCGACGGGGCGAGCCTGGACCTGCTCGGCGAGGACATCGGCGTCGACCGGCGGGACCTGCACGCGTCCGGCGCGGTGACGTTCACGCTCGGGTCGGGTGTGCCGGGGCGGACGTACCTCGTCAACGAGGCGACGGTCCTGACGACGGCCGCCGGCGCGCTGTTCACGACCACGCGCCCGCTCACGCTGACGTCGCTGGCGCCCGAGGCGGACGTGCCCGTGCTGGCGCTCGACCCCGGCCCGCTCGGCGACGTCGCACCCGCGACGATCACCGCGATCGAGCCCGAGCACGCGGCCGTCTACTTCGCCGACCTCGGACCGGCGACCCTCACGGTGACCAACGCCGCGGCCACCAGCGGCGGGACGACGCCCGAGCCCGACGACGTCTACCGCGGACGCCTGGTCGGCACGGCGCGCACGCTGTGGACCATCGAGTCCGTGCAGCAGGCCGTGCTCGCCGTGGACGGCGTGGTCGACGTCCTCATCTCCGACCCGCTGGGCGGCGTGGACGTGTCCCAGTCCTACTTCGGGCTGTTCGACTTCGGCCGACGACTGTTCGCGGCCGAGCGGCGCTTCGGCGAGCCGTACCTGTTCGACGTCGTCGTGGCGCACGAGTTCCGCTGGCCGTGGTTGCCCGCCGGGCCGGTCCGCGGCGTGCTGGAGCGGGTCACCGCCGCGCTCGACCTCGTGCGGCCGCCCGGTGTGCACCCCAACGTCATCGAGGCCGACCACATCGACGTCGGCGTCCGCGCTCGCCTGGTGGTCCAGCCCGGGTACGACCAGGACGCGCTGCTGGCCCGCGTACTGCAGCGCGTGACCAGCGAGGCCGCGGCGCTGCGGCTGGGCGGTGACGTGCTGTTCGCGCAGGTCATGCGCGCGTTCACCGACGAGGCGGGCGTGCTCGACGTGCAGGCGATGCACCTGCGGCGCGGGCCCGGCGTGTTCGGCCGGTTCAGCCTGGGGCCGGTCGGCTACCAGTCGACGGCCTACGAGGCCGGCGTCGGGGAGAACCTGGTGATGGGCCCGACGGAGCTGGCCGTCTTCCGGCCGGACTCCGGGCTCGTCGACCTCGAGGTCGTGATCCCGTGACCCTGCCCGCGCTCGCCCCACCGCCGGCCGTCCAGGGGATGCGCCGCCGGCTCACGCTGCCGTTCGCGCGCGGTGCGGACACGCTCGACCTGGCGCTCGCTGCCGGGGCGGCACCCGACGCGGCCGTCGTCGAGCCCTACGACGTCGCCGAGCACCGTGCCCTGTACGGCAGCACGCCCGAGGTCACGTACGTGCTGCGGGCCGTCGGCACGGCCGCGCGTGCGGCGACCGTCGAGGTCGCCGGGGCGGACCCGGTCGTGGGTGCGTTCACGGTGGTCGTCGCAACCGCGCAGCTGGGAGACGGTGACAGCGCGGCCGTCGTCCTGCCCGCAGGTCTGGCCCCCGAGGCTCGCCTGACCGGGCTGCGCGAGGTCGACGGCCCGCCGGGTCCGGCGCAGGACCGGTGGAGCATCACGGCGCTGCTCGGCACGACCGCCCGGCTGCTGTGGGTGGTCGGCGCCGAGCGCGACCGCCTGGCGCGCCTGACCCGTGAGGTGCACGACCAGCGGGTCGTCGCCCGCACCGCCGGAGCGTCCCTCGACCTCGTGGGCGCCGACCTGGCCGTCCCCCGCTTCCCCCCGACCCCGTACTCGGTCGACGCCGACACCGTCGCCCTCTTCCACCTGGACGACGCCCCCGGCGCGGTGCCCGCCGTGACGGACGCCGCCGCCATCTTCCCCGGCCGGACCCCGCACCACGGCACGCTCGCCGGTGCGGCCGCCCCCGGTGTCCCGGCTCGCTACGACCGCGGCGTGCGGTTCCCCGGACCGGGATCGGTCACGGTCGCGTCGCACGCGGACTTCGAGGTGGCCGCGGGCGACGGGCTCACGGTCGAGCTGTTCGTGCGGCCCGACGCGAGCTCGACGCTGGGGTTCGTCGCCCGGCGCGGCCTGCCGGGCAGCCCGGTGTGGGCGATCGACGTCGGCGACCTGGGGCTGGGCGGGCGCCAGTCGGTGCGCGCCACGGTCGACGACGGCGCCGTCGCCCTCACCGTCTCGGCGGCCGTCGACCTCTCCACCGACCGGTTCACGCACGTCGCCCTCGTCCTGGCCCGTGACGGCGGCGACGCACGCCTGTCCGTCCACGTCGACGGCGTCGAGCAGGCGTCGACGAGCGGGGCGCTGGGTGCGATCGGGGCGGGCGCGGTCGGGTCGGCCGGCGACGTCGTCCTGGGTCCCGACGCGTCCGGTTTCCGCGGCACGATCGACGAGGTCCGCATCTCGTCGGTGGCGCGCACGCACTTCCACCCGGCGCTCGGCGAGTCGGACGAGAGCTATCGCTCGCGCCTCGCGCTGTTCCGGCGCTGGGAGCTGCCGACGCCGGCCGGGCTGCAGGCCGTGCTCAACCGCCTGGTCCCGGTCGTCGACGGGATCGCCGACCCGTTCGTGGTCGACGACACGGACGGCCCCGCCCGCTCCGGCGGCACCGTGCTGCACGTGTGGCCGGCGGCCCTGGGCCTCGGCGAGAGCATGGACGGCGACGGGAGACCCGGCGTGACCGAGGAGATGTGGCCACCGGAGGACGGCGCCGCCGACCCCGCGCTCCTGGGTCGCTGCACGGACCCGCGCGTCACGTTCGCCCCCGTCCCCGACGACCCGGCGCGCGACCCGGGCCTGCCCGCGCCCGACCCGCGCCTCATGCGGCCGACCACCGCCGCCGCCGTGAGCCGCCTCGCCGACCTGTTCGACGCGTCGGGCCACCCCGGTGCCCTGAGCGTGCTCGCCGGCTGGGACGCAGCGGCCGACGGCAGCCGCGCCGACGCGCGAGGCCTCCTGCTCGCCGCCCCCGTCGTGGGTCCCGGCCGCCTCGCGGCCCTCGCCCACCGTGCCGGGTTCGACCTGGTGCTGCACCGCGCGGACGGCGTCGTCGTCGCCGCGTGCGCCCCGGGTCGCCCCCTGCTCGTCGGGCCGTCGGGCACCGGACCCGTGCTGCAGGTCGGGGCGACGCCACGCATCGAGGTCGGCACGCCCGTGACGGTCGAGATGTCGCTCGGCACGCCGACGTACGCGGCGGCCGCGGTGCCGCCGGACGCCGAGGTGCGCTTCGCGCTCCTGGGTTCCGCCGACGCCGCGACGCTCGTGCCGAGCGGTCCCGGCGCACCGACCGCGACGCTGACGGCGAACGCTCCCGGGCCGTTGGCGCTCTCGGGCGACGTGGTGCAGGCGGGCCGCACGACGACGGCGACCGTCACGGTCCAGGTCCTGCCCGGCCCGCTCGCGGACGGGACGAGCATCGCCGCCGACGGGACGCTGGGCGTCGGCCCGGACGTCGCGGGTCCGCCGGTGGCCACCTTCGACGCCGCCTACCTCGCCACGCTCGCCGACCCGAGACTGGTGCTGGGCCCGGACCCCGAGGACGCGCAGGTCGACCGAGGGCTCGTCGGACCGCTCGTCAGGCTGCTCGACGCGCTGGACGCCGACGGGCAGCCGGGCCAGGTGACCGTCGCGCATGCCTACCAGCCGGGCGCACCCGCCGGTGACCTGGCGGGCGAGGGGCGCCGCATCGTCCTGACGCACACCGCGCTCGGCGCCGACCGTCTGGCCGTCGATGCGCACGCCGCGGGCTTCGCGTACGTGGCGCGGGCCGGCACCACCGTCGTCGTCGCCGGACCGCCCGGAGACCCGGTGGGCGTGACCGGGACCGACGAGCTCGAGGTCGGCCAGTCCGCCGTCCTGACCGTCGACCCCGCACCGGGCGCCGTCTCACCGACCACGCGGCTGGGCTGGTCCAGCGCGCAGGTGGTGCCGACCGCACCGGACCGGCAGGGCGTCCAGCTCATGTCGACCACCGCCCCCACCGTCACGGCCACCGCCCGCGTCCCGGGCCGCACGTGGGTCCGGGCGACCCTGCGCGAGGCCGGCGCCCCCGGACCGTACGCGTTCGAGGTGCGGCTGCGCCCCGAGCTGGCCGGTGCGCGTATCTCGCGCGACCAGTACTACCTCCTGATGAATGCGCTGCACACGCTGCACCCGGTGGGGGTGGAGGTGCTCACCGAGCAGCTCCGGTCCGCCGTCGTCGAGCTCGGCACCGCACCCGGAGGACTCGATCCCAGCTTCACCTATCCGGCGTTCCGCTGGCACCGGGCCGTGCGATCGCTGCGGCCCCAGGACTGAGAAAGGACACACCGCCATGGCGAGCGTGAGCTTCACACCGACCTTCAGCCACACCCCGTGGGTGGACAACCGGGACCGGGTGCAGGCGTCCGGGCCGAACGGCTTCAACGTGCGGTTCGCCGCGCTGCAGGCCGACCTCGGCGCGCTGTCCGGCGTCGTCACCCAGATCGACACCGCGCTCGACGCGCTCGAGGCGGGCCCGGGCGCCCAGACGCGCGTCGTCACGCTCCCGCCGATCCTCGTAGCGACGTCCGGCGGCGGCGCCTGGGCGCTCGACACGTCGGGCAACGCGGTCCGGCCCGCGGTGCAGACGTCGCTGTCCGGCATCGCGCCGGCCGTGCTGCCGCAGGGCGTCAGGGTCTCGAGCCTGCGGGCCACGGGGGTCAACACCGGCGCCGGCTCGCTGCGCGTCAACCTCATGCGCGCACGGCTCACGGGGGCGGGCGCGAGCGACCGGCTGGCCCGCGTGACGGGTGACGCCAACCCGTTCGACAACACCGTCGCGACGGACCCCGCGTTCTCGACGGTCGACAACACGACGTTCCGCTACTTCGTCCTGGCGACGCTCGACAACGCCGCGACCACCGACAGCGTCAGCCTGTCCGGTTTCCAGATCAGCTACCTCGCCTAGGCCGACGACGCCGCCGGCCCCTCACCACGGGAGCACATCATGAGCCTCTTCCTCAGCGTCGACTTCGGCACCGCCGGGGCCGTCGACACCGCCGGAGCCCGGCCCTACACGGGGTCCAACCCGCAGTGGAACAACACGAGCATCTTCCTGGAGGGCGGCATCAGCCAGACGCAGACCAAGGTCGGCCAGGCCACCACCGTCAAGGTCCGTGTCTCCAACGCGAGCGCGACGACGATCGAGGACGTGCACGTCGACGCGTACGTCATGAACCCGTTCGTCGGCCCGTTCCAGCCGTTCAACGCACGCCGCCACCTCACCGGCTTCGCCGCGGAGGTCGCCCCGGGCCAGGGCAGCACGAGCGCCAACGACGCCCACGTGATCACCTGCAAGATCCAGGACCCCGTCATGGGCGCGATCCCGTGGACGCCCACGGACGCCGACATCGAGAACGCGACCGACGGCCACCTGTGCCTCGTCGCGAACGCCTACTCGGTGCCCGACGGCGGCCCGATCCCCGACACGACCACCTATGACGTCATCAACGACCCGCACCAGGGGCAGCGCAACATCGCCGTCCTGAAGGACAAGTCGATGAAGCTGAAGTTCCAGGTGTTCGGCCCGGCGGACGGTTCGGAGTTCGCGCTCGACCTGCACCAGCTCACCTCCAAGGACCTGGGCGCGGGCGAGCGGTGGCTGCTGCGGTCGCTGCGCGAGGTGGTGGTGCCGGAGGTCGGGCGCCGCCAGCTGGTGCTCGCCGGGACGCGGGGCAAGCCCGACATCCGGGTCGGGTTCAGCCGCAAGGCCGTCCAGGGCACGCTGAGCATCGACGGGATGGGCGAGCTGGACCTGCACCGTCAGCTTCGCATCGGTGCAGCGGTCAAGCCGCTGCTCGCCCGCCAGCCGCTGCGTGCCGCGCGCACGTGGGGCGACGGCAGGCTCGTGACGACCGTCGGCCGCGAGGGGACGTTCGCACAGGTCGCGCTCCAGCGCACCGACGCGCCGGGTTCGCTGCAGGCCTTCGACGTGGTCGCGCGCGACGCGGTCGGCCGGGTCATCGGCGGCCTGCGCATCCTGTCGCTGCAGCGCTGAGACCGAGCGGTCGGGCGGCGCACGGTGGCGGGGACGACGACGCCGACGGTCGTGCACTGCCACGTGCCCGTCACCGTCCGCGTCGTCGGCTACCCCGACGACGCCACGCTCGACGCGCTGCGCGAGGCCGTGGGACGTCAGGTGCGCGACCGGCTCGCGCAGGCCGCGCACCTGCTCGCGGAGCGGACCGACGACGCGTCGTCGGCCGCTCCGCGCGCGGTGGAGGACGCGCGCGAGAGGTACGACGAGGACCGCGACGACCCGGACGGGTACGGCGTGCCGTCCTACGACCGGCACGGCCACCGCGTCCCCGTGCCGGTGGCACGCCCGTCCACCGGTCGCGGCTGGCGGGTGGTGCGCTCCGCCCACGTGCGGGCCCGGCTCGACGAGTTCACGGACTGGGTCGAGGAGGTGATGTCGGACGTCCCCGACCCGGCGCGGGGCAGCGTGCTGCCGCAGCGCGCGCTGTACGAGGACCTGGACGCGACCGAGGCCTACGTCGCCGTCTGGGTCGTCGAGGTGGAGGACCCGACGACGCTCGGCGACCTCATGCCGCGCCTCGACTCCCGCGCGCTCGAGCTGCTGGGCAACCGCCGCGGCCGCACGATCGTCTCGGGCGCGACCGTCTCGGACTCCGACGTGTCCCTGCTGGCGACGTTCGACACGGACGGGGAGATCGCCGCGCTGCCGCTGCTGCGGCACGTCAACGCGCGCCGCGTGACGGGCAACGGCGCGGCGACGAGCCTGCTGCGCCGCGCCCGCCTGGTGTGGGCGGGCATGGAGGTCCCGGACATCACCCCGACGACCCTGCTGGAGGCGGGTCCGGCGAGCACGCTGCGCCTGCCGCTGTCCGACGCGAGCCGCACGCTCGACACGGCCGGCTTCGCGGCGCACTACGGCTTTCCGTGGCAACGGATGCTCGACGAGGCCGGCACCCGCCCCGTCCGCGTGGACGTGCTGCCGCTGCGCACGCGGCGGGACGTCGCCGAGAACGCGGTCGACTTCGCGGGCCGCATGCTGCTGTCCGAGGCGGGCCTGCCGGACCCGGAGCCGGGCGCGGTCGTGGACCACTGGGTCGCGTACACGGACTCCCCCGGCGTGCCGGACGCGGTGCGGGACACGGCCGTCGCGTGGGGTGCGACGCTGCCGGCGCTACCGCCCCCGCCCCGCCGCCGTGGACCCGCATCGCCCGCGCAGCAGGCCCGCGCCGGCACCGTCGTGGTCGCCGCGGGCGTCCACCTGCCGCTCGACGCGGAGACCATGGGCGCCGCCCTGCTGCGGCCCGTGGGCCACGACCTGGCCCGGCAGATTCGCGACATCCTGGCACGCGAGAGCCGCGACCTGATGTGGCGTGCGGAGCTCGCGGCCTTCTTCAGCCGGTCGCTGGGCGCCGCACCGGACGTGCGTCCCGCAGGCGGCACGGGGTGGGAGTACGCGCTCGACGACCTCGACGCGGCCGGTGAGGTCGACCACCTGGTCGACGTGTGCGAGCGCCGCTCGCTGGGCACCACGGTCCTGGACCTGCTGGCCCACAGCCGGGCGACCCGGCACCGCACGCACCCGGCGTTCGTGGCGCTCTTCGAGCGGATGACCCGGCGCTGGCTGGACGCGCGCGCCAACACCTACCACGCGGGCGACGAGGCGAGCGCGGGCACCGTGGACATCGACCGCGACGAGGACCGCCGCCTGACGGTCGGCGTGCCGGGCCGGGACGTGCTGGGTCGGGTCAGCTCCGCCTTCGTCGCCGAGCGCAAGGAGAAGGAGCTCAAGGCCGAGGCGGCCGAACGCTTCCGGACGGCCATCGAGGCCGAGCGCGACGCGCTGTTCCAGCGGCTGGCGGCCGGGACCGACCCGCGCGAGATCACGTCGGAGGACTTCCTGCGCGAGGTCGTCGGCAACGCGTGCGAGCGTGCCCACATCACCGACGACGACTTCGAGAAGGTGACGATCCAGACCAGCCTGCGCCTGGTGGGGGTCGACTACACGCCCGTGCACGACCTGCCCATGTGGACCGTCCGGCTGGAGAAGGTCGAGCGCCGCGAGGGTGAGGCGACGTGGACCACCGTCGGCCAGGTCTTCTCCCGCTCGGCCGACGAGTTCGAGGCCGACATCGTCTACATGCGCCTGGGCAAGTCGGGCGAGTTCTACGCCGCGATCGGGATCGCCATCACGGTCGTCGGGGTGATCGCGATCGCGTGGGAGGCCGGGCTGATCGCCGCGCTCGTCTCGGCCGGCGGCGGCGCGAAGGTGGTGCTCGCGTCGATCGCGATCAGCGAGCTCATCTACGTCGTGCGCGTGCTGTTCTTCAACGCCCGCCTGAGCGTCGAGGGCTTCCTCATGGCCGCCGTGGAGGGGTACCTCGGGGCGGTGGGGTTCCGGGGGGCGGCCATGGTCGCGGCGCCCATCGGACGGGCCATCGGCACGGCGACCGTGCGGCGTGTGTGGACCGGCATCGTGCTCGAGAAGCTCACGATCGGCATCGTCGGCGGTTCCACGTCCGCCGTGCTGTCCCGCTTCGCGCGCGACGTCGTCGACATCGCGGTGCACGACGGCCACCTGTCGTCGTGGCGGACGTACGTCCGGGAGATGGCGATCGGGTCCGCGATGGGTGTGCTCGCCGAGTTCTCGGTGGCGCCCGTCATGCGCGCGCTGGGCTCCGGCGGCCGGACCGCCCGGACGGTCGTCGGCGACCTCGTCGCCCAGCTCCGCCAGGAGGGCTACACCCTCGCCAACTTCGGTGCCGCGGCCACCGAGGCGCTCGCGAACATGCGGGCGTCCGCCGTGCTGTTCGCCAACGACATCGCGGTCAGCGCACTGACGGGCGAGTTCCGGCAGCGCATCACCCAGATCTTCGCCGAGTGGGCGGCCTCCGCGACGGCCCGGCGCGTGCTCGAGCTGTCCGGCGCGCAGTTCAGCCGCCAGGCCGTGCGCGGGCTGGAGATCTTCATGGCTGCGGCCGACCAGCCCGCGTCCGCCGAGGCCGCACGGCGGCTGGCGGCCACCTTCGCCGGTGACGCCCAGGGGGCGGTCCGGCTCATGGAGGTGCTGTCGATGCTCGAGCCGGCGCAGGCGCAGCACCTGATGACGGGCACCTTCTCGACGACCACCGACATGGCCGCGTTCCTCAGCCGGATCTCCCGGTACACGCCCGACCAGCAGCGCGGCATCCTCGCGCTGCTCGGCGAGGCCGGGCTCGTCGCGCGGCCCGCCGGCGCCGGGAGCACCGCCGCCGAGATCGCCGAGCGTCAGCTCGAGGGCGCGCTGCGCGTCCAGGCCGAGGCCGCCCACCGCGAGGCGGCCCAGCTGCGCCGCCAGGCGAACGAGCTGCTGGACGAGGCGGTCGCGGCCGACCAGGCGGGACGGCGCCAGCGCGCCGACAACCTGCTCGCCGAGGCGGCGCGACGTGACGCGGAGGCCACCGCGGCGACCCGCGAGGCCGACGAGCTCGCCGCCGGCACCGTCACACCGGGAAGCCCGCCGCGGGTCGGCGACGTGCCGGTCGAGCTCCCCGGTGACGACCCGGCCGCCCTGGCCGACGAGCTCGACGCGGCGCTCGGGGCCCTCGAGGCCGGCACCGGCACCCGGCAGCAGGGCGTGTGGATCCAGCTCCCAGCCCGCATCCCGGGGCCGGACCAGGCCCGGGCGCTGAGCCGGCTCATGTTCACGTCGCGCAGCGGCAACCCCGTGGTGTTCCGCATCGAGGGCGGCACCGGCGACGTCGCGCGCCGCAGCCGCGAGTACATCAGCATCGACGCCACCGGCCGGACCCGGATCCGCACCGGCGGCGACAAGCTCAACATCAACGTCGGCTCGTTCGAGCGTGCCGTGGAGTTCATCCTCGAGGCCCGCCCCGGCGCGCGGCTGAAGATGTTCGAGATCGACGCCGGCTACCTGCGCAACCTGCGTTCGGTCATCACCCCGGAGCAGGGCGCCGCCACGGTGCTGGCCCCGGTCGACGCGGCGGGGAACGTCATACCCGGCGCCCCGCCCGTCACCACCCCGGGTCGCATCTCCGACGTCCAGGGCGCCGGGCGCTACGTCGACACCCGCCAGGCCGCCGACCAGCTCCAGCTCGACGGCCCCATCGCCGCGGAGATGAACGACTTCATCGTCCCGAACACCGGCCGCGTGCTCGAGTACAACGCCCGCACCCGCACCGGCAGCGGTTCGGGCGGGACCGGAGGCACACCGTGAAGGTCGTCGTGCACGGCCCCACGCTCACGTCGTCGGACGACGACCGCATCGCCGCCGCCGTCCTGGCCGCCGTCCGCGCCGAGCTGCGCCGCCTCGACGCGGACGACGACGCGGTCACCGGGAGCGTCGGTCCCGATGCGAGAGACGCCAGGTGAGGACGCTGACGGCGCCGAGCAGGAGCGTCCCGATGATCGTCACCACGCGCCAGACGACGACGCCGGCGACGATCGCTCCCTCCTGGTCGGTGCCGGCGATCGTGGTGAAGGTCCCCACGAGCACCGCGTCGAGGAGGCCGAACCCGAACAACGGGAACAGCGTGAGCGGGTAGGCCAGCAGGAACGTCGACAGGACGTCCACCGTCGACAGCCCCTGGACGCCGCAGCCGCGCAGGGCGGTCAGCAGGATGAACGAGTCGGCCAGCACCATGCCCACCAGGGCGAGCATGGAGGGCAGCAGGCCGCGCCGCAGGCTCTCGGCGGAACGCGCGCGGACGCCGATCATGGCCGTCGCCCACGCCTCCGGGTCGACCGACGACCGGAAGGGACGCACAATCCGCCCGGCCGCGCGACCGAGCCAGGCGGCCAGGTGGTCGCCGCGGAGAACGAGCACCAACCCGGTGAGCATCGCCACCGTCACCAGCCCGCAGAGGATCGCGGTGAGCCACTGGCGCCGCTCGGCTCCCTGGAAGGCGACCAGGGCGATCCCGAGCGTCGGGGCCAGGAACCGCACGGCGTAGAACTTGGCGGTGTTGAGAGCGATCCCCGCCAGGCCCGAGCCGGGGTCGACCCCCCAGGACCGGAACATCGCCACCCGCAGCACCAGGTCGGCCGGCGGAGGCGTGAACGTCGCGACGATGTTCGCCGACAGGTCGTTCTGCATCGATCGCCGCAGACCCAGGCCCGGGACGTAGTACGTGAGCGGGACGGCGTTGAGCGTCTGCCGCGCCAGCAGCAGGACGACGAGCGGGACGGCGAACACCCACGTCAGCTCGCCGAACGCCGATCGGACCTCCCCCCAGTCCACGGCGCCGACGAGGGCGGTGAGCGCGAACCACGCGAACAGCCCGACGACGAGCCAGATCGCGGCACGCACAGCCCGCCTGCGCGTGGAGGGCGGGGCGTCGACGGTCACGGGGTCACCGTAGGGATCGCGCGCGACGATCACCAGGTCCCACGACGGTCTCCGCCGAATTGCGCGGGCGCCTCGGCCGTCACACGGCCGGCTCGAGCGCCGCCCGGCTCAGCAGGCCGCAGTCACGCGCCAGCAGCACCGCGCTGAGCCGGTCGTGGCAGTCGAGCTTGCGGTAGGCCTGCTCCAGGTGCTTGTGCACGGTGCGGACGCTGATCCCGCACCGCCGCGCGACGGCCTGCGACGTCAGCCCACGGCCGACGAGCGCGAGGATCTGCGCCTCCCGCGTCGTGAGCAGCTCCGACGTCACCCCGGCGCTGGGTCGGCGCAGCATCTCGGGGTCGGCCAGCACGGGGACGATGCGTTCCGCGGCGGCCACGTCGTCGGCGTCGAACCCGCCGGGCCGCAGCAGCCGCCACGCCACGAGCCCCGCGGTCGACGAGCGCACGACGAGCACGAGGGCGCCGTCCTCGTCGACGGTCGGACGCAGCAGAGGCCACCGGCCCAGGACGTCCTGCGACGGGCCGGCCCAGCGGCCACGGTCGACCTCGCCCTCGTCGTCCCACGTGACCGCGTGCGTGCGGCCGCGGACGTCCTGCTCGACCAACGTGACCGACGCGCAGCCCAGCGCGCGGGCCACCAGCCGGACCCCGGTCGCCCGGTACCCAGCCGCCCCCGCCTCCGTCGGCTCCCCCATGCGAAGGAAGATCCTGCGGGACGCACCGAGATACGCCGTTGCCTCGGACGACCGGTGGTCGTCACGGACGTCGTCGAGGTGAAGTGCCTGGTCACACAGTGCTCACGTCCCCGTAGCACGCTCGCCGCGCCGCTGGCCCGATGCGCCCATACGCTCGTCGAACACCCCGAACCCGGCGAGCGGGGCGCCACACCGAGCAACGGAGATGCGCATGGGCACCATCACCACCCCCGACGGCGTCGAGATCTTCTACAAGGACTGGGGCTCGGGTCAGCCGATCGTGTTCAGCCACGGCTGGCCGCTCTCGTCGGACGACTGGGACGCGCAGCTGATGTTCTTCCTCCAGCACGGCTACCGCGTCGTCGCGCACGACCGCCGCGGCCACGGCCGCTCCGAGCAGGTCGCCGACGGGCACGACATGGACCACTACGCCGATGACCTCAAGGCAGTCGTCGACCACCTCGACCTGCACGACGCCGTCCACATCGGCCACTCCACGGGCGGCGGCGAGGTGGTCCACTACCTGGCCCGCCACGGCGAGAGTCGCGCCGTCAAGGCCGTCCTGATCGCCGCCGTGCCGCCGATCATGGTCAAGACGGAGGCCAACCCCGGTGGCCTGCCGAAGGAGTTCTTCGACGGCCTGCAGGAGCAGGTCGCCACCAACCGGGCCAACCTCTACCTCGACTTCCCGTCGACCGCGTTCTATGGCTTCAACCGCCCCGGCCGCGAGCCGCAGCAGGCGGTCATCGACAACTGGTGGCGCCAGGGGATGATGGGCGGCATCAAGGCCCACTACGACGGTGTCGTCGCGTTCTCGCAGACCGACTTCACCGCGGACCTGAAGAAGGTCACCGTCCCGACGCTCGTCATGCACGGCGACGATGACCAGGTGGTCCCTTACGCCGACTCCGGCCCGCTGTCCGCCGAGCTGCTGCCGAACGGGATCCTCAAGACGTACGCCGGGTTCCCGCACGGCATGCCGACGACCGAGGCCGCGACCATCAACGCGGACCTGCTGGAGTTCATCCGCTCCTGACGGCCGGCGCTGGGCAGGCTCAGGCGAGCACGTCCACCTGGTCGGCTCGGCGCCACGCGGAGGCGTCGGCGCTCGACTCGGGATCCGACGCAGCGGTCGACGGCGACTCGTCCGACGCCTTGTCTTTCTCGCGTGCGAGCTCCGCCGCCGCCATCTGGACCGCGGCCTGCGCGAGCTCGACCGCGGTCTGGTCGGACTTCAGCGTGTCCTCGGACGCCTTCGCGGTGGTGTCCTGCGAGAGCTTCTGCTGCGCCTCGGTGAGCTGCTTGACCGCGCGCTCGTAGGCGCGCTGCGTGGCCGAGCCGGACTGCGACTCGGTGTGCGCGACGGTCGTGGACGTCGCGTTGATACTGATGCCAGACATGGGGCTCCGATCTCTTCGTCGCCCAGCCCATCGACCCTGGCCCGCCCAGGTTGAGCTGTTGGCACCTGGGAACGACCTGTGCATCCGAGCAGGCGGCGTCATGCCGACCGGACTGCGTCCGATCCCGTCGCAGTGGATAGTGGAAGGACCACCGACCCACTGCTGACCGGAGAGCTGCGATGAGCGACAAGCGCACGAATGCCACCCGCAAGGTCCGGCGGCTGATCCGGATCGTCACGCTCGGGCTCGCGGCGGTCGCCGTGGTCAAGGAGATCCGGACGCCGCACGACGAGCGCGAGTGGCACGGCGTCGTCGTCGGCTTCGTGCCCTACGACTTCCGGGTGCCGACCGTCGCCCGCGTCAAGGAGCGCATGTGGGACCCGGACGGCGCGCACCTGGTCGGCCCGCGCGTGTTCGGGGTGGGGTGGACCGTGAACCTCGGGCGGGTCGTGGCGGGAGCCCGACGGCAGATCTCGGCCTGACGGACGCGAGCGGGGACCCCCACCACGGTGTCCCCGCTCGCGCGACCGCTACTGCAGGACCGGCGCCAGCGCGTTCATGAGCGCGTGGCTGTCCGAGTCCTGGCTCAGCTCCCACGCCATCGCGCCGCGCAGGTTCAGGGTCTTGATGAGCTTGGTCCGCTCGCCGATCGAGCGCGGGTTCGAGAAGGCGATCACCGTCGGCACCGTCGCGGGCCCCGTCGTCAGGTCGTGCGACGCGGCCGGGTTGAACAGGTACGGCTCGCCGGCGAACGGGTTCCAGTAGGCCGTGTAGCCGGCAGCGCCCGTGGTGCCCGCCGCGTCGACGTACCCGCCGACGTCGACGAGCGCGTGGTACGTCGGCTGCGGGGCGACGTCGGGCGCGAGGGAGTTCACGTCGGTCCCGGTGTTGTCGAACGGCGTGTACAGCCCGTGGTTCTTGGTGCCGGTCCGCAGGTACTGCTGGCCGTAGAACGGGACGCCGACGACGATCTTGCTGGCCGGTACCCCGTTGAGGAGGTAGTGCGCGACGGTCCCGGCCGTGTTCCAGGTGAGGTTCTTGGCGTTCGGGTCGCGCGGGTCCGGGGTGAACAGCGTGTTGGGCGAGGCCAGCGGGCCACTGGCCACGTTGAAGTCGTACGTCATCACGTTGTCCCAGTCCAGGTACTTCGTGAACTCGTTGAGCTCGTAGTACTTCGTCGCGCTGGTCGCCGCCGGCAGCGCCGCCGTGAGCAGGTAGTGCTTGCCCGTCGTCCTGCCGTACGCGTCGAGCTGCTTGCGGAACTCCGCCGCCAGGAGCGTGGCGTTGTGCTTGTCGGCCGGGCCGGGGTCGACGTTCCCGTCGGCCACCTGCGTCGGGTACTCCCAGTCGATGTCGATGCCGTCGAACAGGCCCGCCGCGGAGCCGTCGCCGCCCGCGTTCTCCGGCCAGCCACCGCCCGCCAGGTTGCCCTTGATGAAGGTGTCGATGCAGCTGGACACGAACGCCGTGCGCAGCTGCGGCGTCGACGCGAGCTTCGAGAACCAGGTCGACTTGGTCCAGCCGCCCAGCGAGATCTCGACCTTGAGGTGGGGGTTGGCCTTCTTCAGCTTCTGGAGCTGGTTGAAGTTGCCGAACAGGTGCTGGTCGGGGTTGCTCGGGTCGTCGGCGACACCGTCGACCGTGTTCTCAGGTCCCCAGTAGACCTGCTGGTAGTCGGCCCACGGGTCCACGGGCGCGCAGCTGACCGCGCCCGTCGCCTCGTCGTACCCCGGCACCCCGAACGCGTACTGGATGACGTTGAGCTTGTCGACGGGGATGTCCTTGACGAAGTAGCCGCGGTCGTAGACGTCCCAGTCGGCGAAGTAGGCGGTGACGACCTTCTTCGGCACGTCGGGCGTCGACGACGACGCCTGGGCCGACTGCGGCACGACGAGGGCCGCAGCCGCGCCGAGCGCGACGACGGCGAGCAGGCGAGTGCGGAGCATGGGGGTCTCCCGATGTCGAATTAGTAAATGTTCCTGCCTAATAGGCGCACTCACACAGTACGACCCCGTGTCCGATTCGTGTCAAGAGTCGGATTCCTGCACCCGGTAGTGTCACGCGGGTCGATCCAGGTCAGGAGGGTGCGCGTGTCGTACGTCGTCGACTTCAGCGAGGTGTCCACCGTGGGGCTCGAGTCCTCCCCCGTGGCTGACGCCCTCGCCGGCCTGCGCGCCAACGAGGCGCGCTACTTCTCGAACAAGTACGACCACACGTTCACGACGTCCCCGGCCGACGAGGCCTCGTCGATCGTCGACTACGTGCACGAGGTCCTGCGTACCGAGCGCGACCTGGTCATCGCGTCCCCACCGCTCGAGGCCACGCAGTTCGAGGTCGACGGTGTCCGCTGGTCGTACGTCTTCTACGAGTCCGGCCTCTCCATCAACGTGCTCTACACGCTCGCCGAGGGCGGCAAGCGTGCGGTCGGCTTCAAGCTGTCGGACGGCATGGAGGTGCCCGACGAGCTGTCCGCGTTCAAGTTCGCGCGGCAGAGGTCGAAGCTGGCGGGGACCATCCGGGGCTCGTTCTTCGTCGTGAAGGGCGAGCACTGAACGGCGTGACGGGCGCGCGAGCAGATGGCGCGACGGGCACCGCCGTCCGCCTCGTCCGCTCACCTGCACTGTGCGACGCCCCCTACGCCTACGCCTCGACGGTCGACCCCGATGCACGCCTGATCTTCCTGGCGGGTGCGTGCCCGCTCGACGGATCCGGTTCCGTCACGCCCTCCGGCGACTATGCCGGCCAGGCGGAACAGTGCATCGACAACCTCACGGAGGCACGCGACGTGCCCAGCACCCTGCTGGGCGTCACGGTGCTCGGCTACGAGCACCAGCTGGTGGAGATCGAGGCGGTCGCAGCCGTCGTCGACCGACTCGACCTTCAGCCCCTGTGATTGCACATTGCTAGCATGAACGTCATGACCACCTTGTACATTCGCGACGTGGCTGACGACGTCGCCCAGACGCTGAAAGAGCGCGCAGCCGAGGCCGGGACGTCGCTGTCCGCCTACGTCGGACTCGAGCTCGCAAAGATCGCGGCCCGTCCGACGAACGCCGAGGTCGCCGCTCGGCTCCGGGCTCGCGATCGGACGGGCGGCCCGTCGACCGCGGACATCCTCGCCGAGGTCGCCGCCGGCCGCCGATGATCGTCGTCGACGCGTCGGCGATGGTCGAGGCCCTCGTCGGCCGCAGCCCGGACCCGGACCTCCTCGACGCGCTGGGCGGCGACCTCAGCGCACCGCACGTCCTGGACGTGGAGGTCCTGTCGGTGCTGCGTGGCCTCCTCCTCGGCCGGAAGATCACTGCGGCCTCAGCCGACGAGGCACGTCGCGACTACTTCCGGCTCACCGTGATCCGACACGAGCTCGAACCCCTCGCAGACACCGTCTGGGGTCTGCGACACCGGTTCACCGCGTACGACGCGTCCTACCTGGCGCTGGCCACCGCGCTCGACTGCCCGCTGTACACCTGCGACGCGAAGCTGTCCGGGGCTGTCGGGTCCGACGTGCGCGTCATGGCACTGTCCTGAGGGTCAACCAGTGAGCGTCAGCTCTCCACCGCCAGCGCGGCGGCGAAGCCGACGAACGTCACACCGGCCACTCCCTCGAGGCGCCGACGAGCGCGCCGCGAGGCGAGCACGCGCCGCGCCGCATCGGCCCCCGCCACCACCACGAGCAGGACGACCATGCCCACGGCCGTCGCCGTCAGCGCGTACGTCAACAGCTGGGCGAGGCCCGCATCGTGCGAGACGAACTGCGGCAGCACCGACAGGTTGAACGCCAGCACCTTGGGGTTGGTGATGTTGCACAGGAACCCTTGGCGGAACGCCGCTCGCGGCCGCATCGCGCGTTCGTCGACGACGACGACCTCCGCCTGCCGCCCGGCGATCGCCGACTGCAACGCCCGCGCGCCCAGGTACAGCAGGTACGCGACGCCGGCCCAGCGGACCGCCTCGAACGCCGGCCGCGACGCGACGATCACGGCGCCGAGGCCCGATGCCGCCAGCACCCCCTGCACCGCGCCCGCCACCGTCACACCGGCGAGGGTCCAGATCCCGATCCGGCGCCCGCGCACCACCGTGCTGCTCGTCGTCAGCAGCATGTCCGGGCCCGGGATCAGCGCGAGCACCAGCGCGAACGCGAGGAACGGGAGGTAGTGCGACACGACGGTGATCGTAGGTCCCGCGACGTGGCAGCCGCTACGGCCGATTGCTGGTGCAGCCAGCTGCGACGGCGTGTGAGGATCTGCATCGTGAAGCGTCAGAGGTCGTTCGCCGAGACCGTGGCCGAGGTCAGGGCGACGCCGGCGCGCCCGCGTGATGTGCACCCCGGCGGGCACAACGCCGATGGCGACCTGTTCGACCCGGCCGGCACGCTCCTGACGCGGACGAGAGCCAGCATCACGACAGCCGACGCGAAGGCTCTGGTCGCCGACGGTGCGCTCCTGGCTCGGGAGAGCTGCGGCTGCGGTGGTTGGGCGGGCTGCGAGATCGACTGGATCGCCGACGGTGCGCGCGCCGCACTTCGCTACGTATCAGGCCCTGTGCTCGCGGGGCGGCGGCGCACCCCGACGTGGATCGACCTCTGGGAGGGCGCCGGCAGCGTCGTCGTCTTCGCCCACGGCGACGTCCGATGGGGCGACGTGCTCGGCTGACCCGCCCCGCGACCGGCGTCGGCCGGGCACGACGGGACGCCGCGGCGCCCCCCAGGGGCACCGCGGCGGTCACCTTGAGCGCTTCAGGTAGGCGTCGTCAGCGCGTCACGGTGAACGAGGTCGTCATCGTCGCGCCCGACGAGTCCCCGCCGTATACCTCGATCTCCCCCGGCTCCACGACGAGCTCGCCCTGGTTGTCATAGAAGCCGAAGTCGCTCTTGTCGAGGGTGAACGTGACCTTCTTCGATTCCCCGGCCGCCAGCGTGACCCGTTCGAAGCCGCGCAGCCGGCGGACCGGCTGCGACATGCTTGCGACCGGGTCGTGGATGTAGAGCTGGGCCACGTCGTCTCCCGCGCGGTCACCGGTGTTCTTCACGACCATCGAGACCGTGACCTGCCCGTTGCGCCCGATGCTGGTGCGGCTCAGGTTCAGCTTCGAGACGTCGAACGTCGTGTAGCTGAGGCCGTATCCGAACTCGAAGAGCGGGGCACACGTCGGCAGGTCTCGATACCGCGCGTTCCACTTGAACGTCGCGTCGCACGGGCGACCCGACGGCTCGTGGTTGTAGTAGTACGGCACCGTCCCGACGCCGCGCGGGAACGAGACCGGCAGCTTGCCGCCGGGGTTGACCTTGCCGTACAGGACGTCGGCGACCGCGTTGCCGCCCTCGGTGCCCGGGAACCATGCCTCGAGGATCGCGGCCGGCTTGTCCACGACGGCCGTCAGGTCGAGCGGGTGGCCGTTGAGCAGCACGACGACGACGGGCTTGCCGGTGGCCACGACCGCGTCGAGCAGGTCCTCCTGGTGGCCCGGGAGATCGAGCTGGCTGCGGCTGTTGGACTCGCCGCTCATGAACCCGCTCTCGCCGAGGGCGAGCACCACCTGGTCGGCGTTCTTCGCCGCGGCGACGGCGTCGTCGATGTCCGTCCCGTCGGTTCCCGGGCCCGCGCACACCTCGTCGTCGGCAGTGATCGGCGGGGTGGCGTTGTTGGGCGGGTCGAAGTTGTGGGCGAGGTTGCAGGCCGCGGTGTAGGTGACCTCGCCCGTGCTCGCTGCCTTCAGCCCGTCGAGCAGGCTGACGAATGGCGGTGCCAGCTCGTCGGAGCCGCGGCCCGACCACGGCCCGAGCATCTCGTCGACCGTCTGTCCGAACGGGCCGATCAGCGCCGTCGTCTTGCTCGCGTCGAGCGGGAGCGCCTCGCCCTCGTTCTTCAGCAGCACCATCGACCTGGCCGCAGCCGTCCGCGCCTTCGCCAGGTCGGCCGGCTTGCCGTAGCTCGCGGCGCTGGCGGCCCTGGCGACGTCGACGTAGGGGTGGTCGAACAGGCCCGCGCGGAACTTGACGCGCAGGATGCGCTTCACGGCGTCGTCGAGACGCGACATCGTGATCTTGCGGTCCTTGAGGAGCTCCGTCCCGTAGTCACGCAGGTAGGTGCTGACCATCTCCGAGTCGGTTCCGGCCATGAGCGCCGCGGCACCAGCGTCAGGCCCGTCGGCCGCGATGCCGTGCCCGCACGGGCCGTCGTCGGGCCGCACGGGTGGGCACGCCCGGAGCTCGGCGACCGCGGTGTAGTCGCTCTCGATGAATCCGTCGAACCCCCACTCCTTCTTGAGGATGTCGGTCTCGGTGTACTTGTTGGCGCACCCGGGAACGCCGTTGAGTGCGTTGAACGAGCACATCACGGTGCCAGCCCCCGCGTCGACGGCCGCCTTGAAGGGCGGCAGGTACGTGTTGCGCAGGACGGACTCGGACATGTCGGTGGTGTTGTAGTCGCGGCCCCCCTCGGCTGCGCCGTAGCCGACGTAGTGCTTCACGCTCGCGACGACCTTGTCCGCAGCGCTGTAGTCCGAACCCTGCGTGCCCTTCACGCGGGCAGCTGCCATCACGGCTCCGAGGTACGGGTCCTCCCCCGCACCCTCGACGATGCGACCCCACCGCGGCTCGTGCGAGACGTCGACCATCGGGCTGTACACCTGCTTGAGGCCCTGGATCGCCGATTCCTTCGCACCCACGGACGCGTCAGCCTGCGCCACGGCCGGGTCGAACGAGCTCGCTGCAGCGAGCGGCACCGGGAAGATCGTGCGGTAGCCGTGGATCGTGTCGTACGCGAACAGGATGGGGATGTGCAGCCGCGACTGCTCGACCGCGACGTGCTGCAGGTGGTTGATCTTCTCCGCGTCGACGAGGCTGAACACCGAGCCCACGCCGGCCTTGGCGTCGGCGTCGGTGACCTGCCCGTCCGAGAGCAGCTGGACCTGCTGCAGCTTCTCCTTCGTCGTCATCTGTGCGAGCAGGCGGTTGACCTTCTGCTCGATCGTCCTCGCGGCGGGTTGGCGTGTCGTCGCCAACGCCTGTTCCTCGCTGGACATGGTGGCTGCGACGGCACTTCCTCCCGCCGCCAGCACGAGTGCGAACGCCGCGCCGATCGCCGCGGTTCGCCTCCCGATTCTTGCCATGGTGAACACCTCCGATTTTCGCCATTGATCACCGGACCGACTCGACTGTTCTCCTGTGGCGGAGGGCCGGCAAACGCAGGGAGGAGCCGTCGACCGGGCTCCGCGCGTCACCCGGACGGGTGGTCACAGGTTGGTCGCCGCCTGCCGATGCCTGGACGTGGAAACTGCGCCCAAAGCCGCACCGACGTCGTGACGAAGTCCCTGCCGCCCCACGACGACCTGCCGCGGAGCCCCACCGGTCGGATCCCGCAATGGGTCGTCGACGAAGCGCAGGGTGTCGTCCCATCGACGCCGCAACCGTGGCGAGCAGGCCCCCCCATGTTCATCGGCGGGCCACCACTGCGCCCGCGACCCCGCCGGCGCCGCCGGATCGTGCGCCGCTCCTTCGGCGTCGTGCTTATCGGGTCACTCGCCGCCGTCGCCGTCACCGGTCAGATCGGCACCATCGCCCGCTTCGTGACCGACCGCGGGAACGCCGCGCTGAAGGCCGTCCGCGACGAGGCCCCAGCGGGCGGCGGTGAGCTGGACGGCGTGTCCGCGAGCCTGCGGAACGGCGGAACGAACCCGGCTCCTGGGCTCGGCGAGGCGAAGACACCTCTCGCCTCTCCCCCGCCCGTAAAGCACGTCAGCGACTCCCACACCTACCTGGCCACGCAGCCGAACGGTGTCACGCCGGTGACCTGGGATCCGTGCCGCTCCATCCACTACGTCACACGCACCGCGGGCGCACCGGCGGGCGGCGCTCAGGCGCTCGCCGCTGCCATCGACCGGGTCTCGGCGGCAACCGGTCTGCAGTTCGTCGACGACGGTCCGACGGACGAAGCACCGGACCCGCAGCGGGCGCCGTTCCAACCGACGCGATACGGCGACCGATGGGCACCGGTGCTCATCGCGTGGTCGACCCCGCAGGAGTCTCCGGCGTTGGACGGCAAGGTCGTCGGAATCGGCGGCCCGATCACTGAACGCTCAACCGGGCACCCGGACGTGCATGTGTCGGGCTCGGTCACGCTCGATGCGCCTGCGCTCGCCGAGATCCTGAGCGCCAAGGGCGGAGGCAAGCTCGCTCGGGCGATCGTGATGCACGAGCTCGGGCACCTCGTCGGGCTGGGGCACGTCGACGACGCGACCCAGATCATGAACCCCGAGGCAGATCCCGACGTCACGAGGTTCGGCGCGGGCGACCTCACCGGGCTGGCGGCGCTGGGCGCCGGACCGTGCGCGCCCTGGGTGTGAACGAGGTCCGTCAGATCCGCACCGGCCGGGTGGCGTCAGCGATCGTCGCCCGGCGCCGGCAACCACGCCACGCCGGGCAGGTCCGCGTAGCGTGCGCGAGCGTCGGTGGACACGACCGTGCGGCCGTGCTCGACGGCTGTCGCCGCGATGATGAGGTCGTGCGCGCCACGGGGTCGGCCGGCACGGCGCACCGCGGCGATGAGTCGCGCGTGGGCTGCGGCGGTCGTCGTCGTGTAGTCGAGGATCGGCACCGACGCCACGATCGCGTCGAGGACGGCCTGCATCTGCGCGGCGCGGCGGGGCGTGTCCGCGAGCTCGACGCCGGCACGGAACTCCGCGGCCGTCACCGCGGCGATCGCGACGTCGTCGTCCGCCAGCGCGAGCCGGTCGAGCGCTCGTCGTTCGAGCGCGATGAGCGCTGTCGTGTCGAGGATCAGGCGTCGCGCCACGGGTCCGCGTCCGGCGCCAGCAGGCTCGTCGCGGAGGCGACATCGGACTCGAACGCGTCATCGAGCCTCGCGTCGATCGCATCGAGCGCAGCCGCCAGGGCACGGCCGGTCGCCGGGGCGACCGGCCGCAGCTCGGCGACCGCCACACCGCCGCGCGTGATGGTGATGACGTCACCGTGCTCGACCGCGTCGAGCGCTTCCGAGAAGCCTCGCGAGACGTGGGTAGCGGTCATGGTGCGCATGAGAACGACGGTATCAGATTATCTGATTCCGCTCCCTGGGGCCCGGAGCAACGATCCCCTGTGGGCGGGCTCGATCGGCGCGTGGAAGGCCGTCGCTAGAGTGGCACGCGTGACCAGCCCGACGTCGACCACGACGGGCTCCGGTCTGCGTGTTCACGTCGCAGAACGCACCGACGTCCTGGTTGCTGGTCTTGGCTCGCTCCTCGCGGAAGCACCCGCCGATCCCTTCGTCCCGGACGTCGTCGCCGTGCCGACGCGGGGCGTCGAGCGGTGGGTCGCGCAGCGGCTGTCGCACCACCTGGGCCCAGCGGACGCGGACGGCATCTGCGCCAACGTGCTGTTCCCGTCGCCGCGGCGACTGGTCGCGGACGTGCTCGCCGGCGCGCTCGGCGTCACGGGCGACGACGACCCGTGGATGCAGCAGCAGCTGACCGCCAGCGTCCTGGCCGCGCTCGACGCGAACCTCACCGCAGGCTGGATGCGCCACGTGCGCCGCTACCTCGACGGCGACGAGGTGCACCGCGGGCGGCGGCTGCGGTTCGCGCAGCGCGTCGCGCGGTTGTTCACGGCGTACGACACCCAGCGCCCGCAGCTCTTCACGGACTGGGCGGCGGGGCGCGACACCGACGGCACGGGCACGGACCTGCCCGACGACCTGCGCTGGCAGCCGCGCCTGTGGCGAGAGGTCCACGCGGCGATCGGCCAGGACGCACCGGCTCAGCGCATCGACGAGGCGGTCGCAACGCTGACCACCCGTCCCGACACCGTCGACCTCCCGCACAGGCTCTCGGTGTTCGGCGCCACGCACCTGCCCGACGCCCACCTCCAGGTGCTCGGCGCGCTCGCACAGCACCGCGAGGTCCACCTGTGGCTCCCGCAGCCGTCGCTCGCGCTGTGGCGGACGCTCGACGCGAAGCCGCAGGGCACGCCGCGAACCAGGGTCGCGGCCCGGCATCCCCTCCTGACGTCGATGGCCGGGGACGCCACCGAGCTCGCTGCCCGCGTCAAGGCCCACGCGGCCAGCGTCGAAGAGATCGAGACGCCGCCCAGACCGAGCACCGCGCTCGGCCACCTCCAGCAGCGCATCGCCGACGACCGCACCGACGGCCCGCTGCACGCGCCCGACCGCACGGTCCAGGTCCACGCGACGCACGGCAGGTCCCGTCAGGTCGAGGTCCTGCGTGAGGTCGTCGTCGGCCTCCTTGCCGACGACCCCACGCTCCAGCCCCGCGACATCATCGTCATGTGCCCGGACGTGGAGGCGTTCGCGCCGCTGGTCGAGGCGGCTTTCGGGCCCACGCACGCGGACGACGAGCACCCCGGCCGCACGCTGCGCGTCCGCATCGCCGATCGTGCGCCCGCACAGCAGAACCCCGTGCTCGCCGTCGTGCAGGCGGTGCTGGAGCTCGCGGACTCGCGCGTGGGCGCGTCGGCGGTCGTCGACCTGGCGGGCCAGGCGCCCGTCAGGAGGCGGTTCGGCTTCGACGACGAGGAGCTCGACCGGATCCGGGCGTGGGCGCTGGAGTCCGGCGCACGGTGGGGCGAGGACCAGGACCGACGAGCGAGGTACCAGCTCAGGGTCGCGCAGGGCACCTGGGCCACGGCGCTCGACCGGTTGCTGCTCGGCGTGGCGATGGCCGAGGAGGACCAGCGGTTCGTCGGCGCGGTGCTGCCCGTCGACGACGTCGGCTCGACGGACGTCGACCTCGTCGGACGGCTCGCGGAGTTCGTCGACCGGCTCACCGGGACCCTGCACGCGCTCGACGGCGCCAGGCCCGCGGGCGAGTGGTTCGACGCGCTCGACCGGGCGGTCCTGCTGCTCACCGACACCTCGCCGCAGGACGCCTGGCAGCAGGACCAGGCCGCGCGCGTCCTGACCGCGGCGCGGGACACCGCGAACGGCACGACGCTGCGCCTCGCCGACGTCGTCGCGCTGCTGGAGCCGGCGCTCCGGGGGCGTCCGACGAGGTCCGGGTTCCGCACCGGCGCGCTCACGGTCTGCAGCCTGGCGCCCATGCGAGCGGTCCCCCACCGCGTCGTCGCGCTGCTCGGCATGGACGACGGCGCCTTCCCGCGGTCCACGGCGCGCGACGGGGACGACGTCCTCGCACGCACCCCGCTCGTGGGTGAGCGCGACGCCCGGCAGGAGGACCGCCAGCTCTTCCTCGACGCCGTGACGAGCGCGACCGACCACCTGGTGGTCGTCTACTCCGGCGCCGACGAGCGCACCGGCGCGCCGCGGCCGCCCGCCGTGCCCGTCGGCGAGCTGCTCGACGCGCTCGACGCCGTTGTCTCCGGCAGTGCACGCGACCGCATCGTGCACCACCCGTTGCAGACGGTCGACGAGCGCAACTTCGTCCCGGGCGCGCTCGGCCGCCCCGCGGAGCCGTTCAGCTTCGACGCGCTCGACGAGGCCGCGGCCCGCATCGGGCGCGGGCCGCACCGGGCGCAGCCGTTCGTCGACGAGCCGCTCCCGCCCAGCACCGACGACGTCGACCTCGCCGACCTCGTCGCGACGCTCGAGCACCCCGTCCGCGCGTTCGTGCGGCGACGGCTGGGCGCCATGCTCCCGGGCGACGAGCCGCAGCTCGACGACCGCCTGCCGCTCGAGCTCGACGCGCTGGAGCGCTGGTCGATCGGGGACCGGCTCCTGGCCGCCGCGCTCGCCGGCGTCGACCTCGACGACGCCGGCCGCGCCGAGCGCCGCCGCGGCCACATGCCCCCCGGTGCGCTCGGCGGCGCAACGCTCGATGCCGTGCAGGCGCAGGTCAGGCCCCTGCTCGCGGCCGGCAAGCGCTACCTGCAGGCGCCGGCCGCGTCGTTCGACGTCGTCGTCCCGCTGCCGGGCGGCCGACGCCTGGCCGGAACCGTCAACGGCGTGCGCGACGGCGTCCTGGTCCGGACCGTGTTCTCCCGGCTCGGCGCCAAGCACCGCCTGCGCGCCTGGGTGGAGCTGCTGGCGCTGGCGGCGACGTTCCCGGAGCGTGAGTTCCGCGCGGTCACGGTCGGGCGAGGGCAGGGCAGCACGTGCAGGGTGGCGCTGACGCGCGCCCCCACGGACCCGGCGGCGGTGCTCGCGCGGCTCGTGGACGTGTACGACGAGGCGATGCGCGCGCCGCTCCCCCTGCCGCTGGCCACGAGCCTGGCGTACGCGCACCCGCGCAGCGGCGGCGGCGAGGAGCGGGACGCGCTGGAGTCCGCGCGCAAGGAGCTGGGCTCGGCCGACGACGCGGCGAACGGTCGCGGCGGGTTCGAGGCCGCCGACGACTACCACCTGCTCGCGTTCGGCGACCCGTTCACGTTCGACACCCTGACCGGCCCGCCGAGCGACGCCGACCACCGCCGCGCCCCTGACGAGAAGACGCGGTTCGGCGCGCTCGCGATGGCGCTGTGGCTCGATCTGCTCGAGCACGAGGAGGTGACCCAGGCATGAGCGAGCAGCCGTTCGACGTCTGCGGCCCGCTTCCCGAGGGCACGGTGGTCCTGGAAGCCAGCGCCGGGACGGGCAAGACGACGACCATCGCGTCGCTCACCGCCCGGTACGTGGCCGAGGGCGTCGCCCGCCTGCCGGAGATCATGCTCGTCACGTTCGGCCGGCTCGCGACGTCCGAGCTGCGCGAACGCGTCCGCGAGCGCCTGGTCGAGGTCGAACGGGCGCTGCGGGACGGTGTCACGACCGATCCCGTCGTCGCGCACCTGGCCGCCACCGACCGCGAGGCACGCGCGCACCGCCTGCGCGAGGCGATCACGGAGTTCGACGCCGCCACCATCACGACGACGCACGGCTTCTGCCAGCAGATGCTCACGTCGCTGGGCACGATCGGCGACGTCGACCCGGACGCGCAGCTGGTCCCCGACATCGCGGGGCTGGAGGCGGAGGTCGTCGACGACCTGTACCTGCGCAAGTACGCGGCCGACGACGCCCCGACGCTGACGGTCGCCGACGCGCGGGCCGTCGCCCACGAGGCGATCAGCGACGCGGTCGCGGTCCTGGAACCGGCGGACGCCGAGCGCGGCACCCGCCCCGGCGACGCTTTCGGCCTGGCCACGGCGGCGCGCGCCGAGCTGCACCGGCGCAAGCGCTCGCTGCGGGTCCTGGACTACGACGACCTCCTCGTCCTCCTGCGTGACGCGCTGACCGACCCGGACACCGGCGCGGCGGCGGCTCAGCGCGTGCGCGAGCGGTACCGCATCGTGATGGTCGACGAGTTCCAGGACACCGACCCCGTGCAGTGGGACATCCTGCGCACGGCGTTCCACGAGCACCGCACCCTGGTCCTCATCGGCGACCCGAAGCAGGCGATCTACCGGTTCCGCGGTGCGGACGTCGCGACGTACCTGCGGGCGCGAGCGGTCGCGACGACGCGGACGCTGCACCGCAACTGGCGCGCGGACCCGGCGGTCCTCGACGGGCTCGCGACGATCCTGACGGGCACCGCGCTCGGCGACGACCGGATCCGCGTCCACCCCATCGAGCCGGCGCGCACCGGCCGACGGCTCGCCGGCGGCCCGGCCGTCCGCCTGCGACAGGTCACGCGCGCGGCCGTGCACGCGCCCGACGACGCCAAGAACCCGCCGATCGGGACCGTGCGCACCTTCCTGCACGCCGACGTCGCTCAGCAGGTGCTGCGCACGCTGACCGACGAGCGCCTGCGCGACGGCGACTCGTGGCGTCCGGTCCAGCCCGGCGACATCGCCGTGCTCACGCGCGTCAACCGGGACGCGGTCGCGGTGCAGCAGGCGCTGGCCGACGTGGGCGTGCCCGCGGTGATCTCGATGCTGTCCAGCGTGTTCGGCACGGCGTCCGCCCGCGACTGGCTCGTGCTGCTGTCCGCGCTGGCCCGCCCCGGCGCGAACGGCCTGGTCGCGGCCGCAGCCCTGGGGCCGTTCGTCGGCTGGTCCGCGAGCGACCTGGCACGCGCGGACGACGAGGCCCGCGACCAGCTCACCGACCGCGTCCGCACCTGGTCGCGCGTGCTGGAGGACCAGGGCGTCGCGTCGCTCGTCGAGGCCGCGGCCGCCGCCGGCCTGCGCGAACGCCTGGTCGCGCTGCCCGACGGCGAGCGCCGCCTGACCGACGTCCGGCACATCGGCGAGGCGCTGCACGCCGCCGCGACCGCCGACCGCCTGGGCCCGGCGGCCCTGCTCGAGTGGCTGCGCGCCCGCGTCGACGAGGCCGCGCAGGACTACGCCGAGGAGCGCAGCCGACGCCTCGAGACCGACACCGCGGCCGTCCAGGTCATCACGGTGCACGCGAGCAAGGGCCTGCAGTTCCCGGTCGTGATGGTCCCGTACCTGTGGGACAAGTTCACGCCGCAGGCCCCGGCGACCATCGGCTACGACCGCGACGACACCCGCCTGCTGCACGTGGGCGGCAAGGGCAGCCCGGGGTACGACGACGCGCTGGCGGCCGGCAAGGAGGCCGACGACGGCGAGGGCCTGCGCCTCGCGTACGTCGCGCTGACCCGGGCGACGAGCCAGGTCGTGGCGTGGTGGGCACCGTCGGCGAACTCGTCGCGCGGGGCGCTGACGCGCCTGCTGCTGGGCGAACGCGACGCGGCCGGCAACCCCGCGGCGCTCGTGAAGACCACGACCGACGAGCGCACGACGGCCGCGCTGCGCACCCTCGTCGCGCGCGGTGGAGACGCGCTCGAGCTGGAGGTCGTCACCGCGGCAGGGACACGGTCGCGCTGGTCGCCGCCGGCGTCGTCGGCCGACGAGCTGCGGGTGGCCCGCCTCGGCCGCGTGCTCGACACCGCCTGGCGCCGCACGTCCTACTCCGCTCTCACGGCTGCCGCTCACGACGCCGCGGCTCACGGCCCGGCCCGCGAGCGCGTCGGATCGGAGCCCGAGGAGCCCGGCGTGCAGGACGAGCCGGACGCGCCCGAGACCGCCGGCTCGATGCCGGCACCGGTCGCCGCGCCCGACGCCGTCGCCTCGCCCATGGCCGACCTGCCCGCGGGCACGGCGTTCGGCACGTTCGCGCACCGCGTGCTGGAGCTCGTCGACACCGACGCCCCGGACCTGCTGGCGGACCTGACGACCCGCTGCGTGGAGGCGGGCACGGGCGCGCTGCTCGCGGCCGGTGCCGACGAGGTCGCCGCCGCGCTGCTGCCGGCGCTGCGCACCCCGCTGGGTCCGCTCGCGGGCGGTGCGACGCTCGCCGACGTCCCGCGCCGCGACCGCCTCGCCGAGCTCGAGTTCGAGCTCCCGCTCGCGGGCGGAGACGCGTCGTCGTCGGCCCGCGCCGCGACCGTGCGCGACATCGCCGCCCTGCTGCGCGCGCACCTGCCGGCGACCGACCCGTTCGCGCCCTACGCCGACCGCCTGGACGACGAGGCCCTCGCCGCCTCCCCCCTGCGCGGCTACCTGACGGGCTCGATCGACGCGGTGCTGCGCGTGCCGGCGCCGGTGCCCGGCGGGTTCCGCTACCTCGTGGTCGACTACAAGACCAACCGCCTGGGCCCGTACGACGAGCCGCTGACGCTGTGGGACTACCGTCCCGAGTCGACCACCGCGGCGATGATGGACGCGCACTACCCGCTGCAGCTGCTGCTCTACTCAGCCGCGCTGCACCGCTACCTGCGCTGGCGTCTGCCGTCGTACGACCCGGGCACGCATCTGGGCGGCGGCCTGTACCTGTTCTTGCGCGGCATGGCGGGGCCGACGACGCCCGTCGTCGACGGTGTCCCGCACGGGGTCGTGCCGTGGCGGCCACCCGCCGCTCTCGTCGTCGCGCTCTCGGACCTGCTGGCGGGAGGTGCGGCATGACGTACGCGCCCGACGTCCCCTGGCGCGTCACCGGCCTGCTGGGTGACCTGGTCGACGTCGGCGTCCTGACCAGCGCGGACGTCCACGTCGCCGTCCGGCTGGGCGCGATCGGCGGGGACGACGACGAGCGCGTCCTGCTCGCCGCGGCCCTGGCCGTGCGAGCGCTGCGCCGTGGCTCGGTGTGCGTCACCCTCGACGACGTGGCCGCGGAGGTCACCGCCGAGACGGACGGCGAGCCCGTCCCACTCCCCTGGCCCGCCGGCGCCGACTGGCACGCCGCCGTGCGCCGCTCGCCGCTCGTCGCCGACGGCCCGGACGGACCGGCCGACCGCCCGCTGCGCTGGGTCGACGGCCGCGTCTACCTCGACCGGTACTGGCGTGACGAGCAGACGGTCCGCACGTCGATGCACGACCGGCCGGCCCGCAAGGCGCCGTTCGACGAGGCCGCGCTGACCGACTCGATCGGCCGCCTGTACCCGTCGTCGGCCGACGCGGCGCAACGCGACGCCCTGCGCACCGCCGCCGCCTCCCACCTCATGGTGCTGACGGGCGGCCCCGGCACGGGCAAGACCACCACGGTCGCGTGCCTCGTCGCCGCGCTGCAGTCCGCCGCCGGGCCGGACCTGCGAGTCGCCCTGGCCGCACCGACGGGCAAGGCCGCGGCCCGCCTGCAGGAGTCGGTGAACGCCGAGGTCGCGACGCTGTCCGAGCAGGACCGGACGGCCGTCGGCGACCTCCAGGCGACGACGCTGCACCGCCTGCTCGGCTGGCGTCCCGGCACCACGACCCGATTCCGGCACGACGGGACACGCCGCCTGCCGCACGACGTCGTCGTGGTCGACGAGTCGTCGATGGTCTCCTTGCCCCTCATGGCCCGGCTGGCCGAGGCGTTGCGCCCGGACGCACGCCTGGTGCTCGTCGGCGACCCGGACCAGCTCGCGAGCGTCGAGGCCGGTGCCGTGCTGGGCGATCTGGTCGCGTCGCTGCCCGGCGGCGTCGTCCGCCTCACGCAGGCGCACCGCTACGGCCACGCACTGGCCGAGCTCGCGGAGGCGATCCGCCGCGGTGACGCCGACGCCACGATCGACCTCCTGCGCGCGGGCGACCCGCACCGGGAGCTCGTCGAACCGTCCTCCGAACGCCTCACCGCCGAGGACGTCGCGGGCCTGCGCGCCGACGTCGAAGCCTCGGGTCGCGCGCTGACCGACGCCGCACGGTCCGGTGACGCGCCCACCGCCCTCGCTGCTCTCGGTGCCCACCGCCTGCTGCTCGCCCACCGCGAGGGCCCGTTCGGCGTCGCGCACTGGGCCGCCCAGGCGGAGGCGTGGATCGCTGCGACCACGGGCACGCCGACGACGGGCAGCTGGCCGCTCGGCCGCCCCCTGCTCGTCACCCAGAACGACCGGTCCAGCGGCCTGCACAACGGCGACACGGGCGTCGTCGTGGTGGACGGTGACGGCGTGAGCGTCGCGTTCGGCGACCCGGACGCCCCGCGCCTCGTCCGCCCCTACCGCCTACCCGCCGTCCAACCGGTCCACGCGATGACCGTCCACCGCGGCCAGGGCAGCCAGTTCGCGCGCGTGACCCTGCTGCTCCCGCCGGTCACGTCCCCGCTGCTCACCCGCGAGCTGCTGTACACCGCTGTCACCCGAGCCCGCGACGTCGTGCGCGTGATCGGCACCGCCGACGCCATCCGCGCCGCCGTCGAACGCCCGGTCCGCCGAGCCAGCGGCCTGCGCGAACCCCGCTGAGCACGAACGCGTCATCTCCGAGGCTTAACGGCGTGCCGGTCTGGGCAATCAAGTCAACCGTCGGGATGCTCCAGGAGACCGCATCGCGCGGGGTCTACTCGTCGGTGTCCGCGTGATCCGCGCTCGGACGATCCTCGTTGAGCGCCTCCTCGAGCCTCACAAGCTCGTCTCGGTAGTGCCAGATCGCCAGGACGACCACCTCGGCAGGGCTGCGATGGGTGCGCTCGGCAAGGTCACGGACGATGGCCTCATGCGCGGGATCGAGACGTAGCGTGATCGCCATCGGAGTCCTCCTTCGCGTCGTTCAGATCCCACGCGACGATACGCGTAGTAAGCACCTGCGAAGCAGGGCCGATCTGGCCGCCCGTGGTCGACGTGACAGCTCGAGAGGGCGCAATCGTGCCTCACACTTGACCCGTGAGCGTCAGCGTCTGGCTGCGGGCGGCGTCCCCGGCAGAGGGCGGTCTGCTCATACCCGGCCGGCCGCGTCGACGGGGGCGCGACGTCGTGCTCGTTGCTACCGGCATCCGTGTCTGCGGCACCCCGGGCGGCGACGTCCACCTTCCGTGGGAGCGTTACGGCCCGTCGGCTGGCGACTGGTGGTACCTCGACGACTGGTTCTTCGGGCGCGGTGGCCCCGTTGGTGTCGCGATCAGGGCCGGCGGTCGTGACGCGCGTGCACTCACTCGGCTGCGCGAGCAGCGGCGCACCGTATGGAATCTGATCGATCGACGTGGCGATCGGGCGACCCTCACCCCGCTCTATGCGGCCCGCACCATCAACCTCCGGGTCGACGCCGACAGAGTCGCGCTCGTCGTCCTGTGCCAGGCCCTTGCCCGCAGGTCGGAGTGGCGCCCGCAGCTCGCCGACCCCGCGCGCGTCGCGCAGCTGTTGCGAGACCTCGCGAGCACCGACCACGCAGAAGTTGCGCAGAAGGCGGGAGTTCGACGCCGCGGGGTCGAGACTCTCCTCGCGATGAAGCAGCTGAAGCTCGAACATCCCTTGAGCGGACGACCACTTCCCGACGAGCCGCGCCCCGATTCCGAGCAGGTCGTCCAAGCAGTCCTGGAGAAGGTCAGAGCCAACCCGTACGCGTTGGCGGCCGACGAGCCGTACGTCAGGAAGTTCGTGCACCGGTACTACCTGGACATCGCTGCGTGGCCCTTCGCGGCACTCGAGCCCCCTCTTGACGAACGGTCGCTCAGCGACTGATCGGCCTCATCTCGTCGCGGATGCGTGCCGGAAGTATCACGGCAAACGCGCCCGCATCCTTCACCACGTCCACGACGACGGGTAGGGGGAAGCATGAAGACCACCAGGATCGACGACGACGAGCACTGGCTCGCGTCGGGGGCAGCGGCCAGCTACGCACGGATGCGGGCGGCAGGCTGCCCGGACGGCGTCACGTCAGCAGGACGCACCCACGCGGAGCAGCAGGCGCTGCGCGACAAGTTCCTCGCGCACAAGGGCGCTTTCGCGCTCCCACCTGGCCACTCCCAGCACGAGCTCGGTCTCGCCCTCGACCTGCCCAAGCCTGCGCGCGGCTGGGTCCGCCGCAACGGTGCCAGCCACGGGTGGGTCAAGGACGTGAACCCGAAGGAGAACTGGCACATGGAGTACCGCAAGGCCGCCGACACCCACCGCGACGTCCTGATCCAGGGCAGCCGCGGCGCCGCCGTCAAGGCCCTGCAGAAGAAGCTCGGCGTCACGGTCGACGGCATCTTCGGTCCGAAGACCAAGGCCGCTGTCATCGCCTACCAGAAGAACCACGGCCTCGAGGCCGACGGCATCGCGGGCCCGATCACGCGCAAGTCGCTGGGCATCTGACCGAACGACAAATGCCCGCCCCTCATCGAGGGACGGGCATTTGTTGACGTGGAGGTGGCGGGAATCGAACCCGCGTCCGATGACGTGGAACCAGGGCTTCTCCGGGTGCAGTCCGCGATGGATTTTCTCGGCCCCCACCCCTCCCGCGGACAGGAAGGTGGACGGGCTCAGTCGGCTAGAAGTCCCGACCGCCACACCGACGACGACGATCAGCAGTGGCTCTCTAGATGACGCTGGTTACTGAGTCGAGAGCGTACTCAGGCCAACGGACTTCGGGGCTCGCTCAGGCGGCGAGGGCGAAGTCGGTGCGCTTGGAATCGGCACCTATTGGTTTGCACGGATCGTTATCGAGATAACCGTGCGTCCTCGACCCGCTTCTCCTGGCTCGACGATCACCGTCGAAACCGATCACCCCCATGTGCAGTTGTCAACCGGTCCCGCAGGACCGTTGCCCAGACTACAGCCTCAACGGGCCCGGCCCCCACCTGATTCCCTCACACGGCGTCCGACGACGACAGGGCCGGGTCCAGCTGGACGGCCACGGCCATGGCGTCCTTGATCGTGATCGCGTAGGCGATGGTCTGCACGCCGTTCGTCGAGACGGCGGTGGTCATGCCGACCACCTCGCCCTCGTCGTCGTACACGGGGCCGCCGGAGTCGCCCTCGACGACGCCCGCGGAGAAGGCGAACAGGCCGTCGACGGTCTCGGTCTGCGTGGTGATGGTCTGGTCGAGGGCGACGACGTCGCCGGACGCCTCCACGAGTGTTCCCTCGCCCTCGGCGTTGCCGACCGACGTGACGTCGTCGCCGACGGCGGCGCCGGAGTCGTCGTCGAGCGTGACCGTGGCCAGGTCGGACGCGTCGGTGAGCTGCAGGACGGCGACGTCGGCGCGGCTGTCGGTCGCCACGACCGTCGCGTCATAGGTCTTGCCGGTCGTCGGGTCCGTGACCTGGACGGCGGTCGCACCCTCGACGACGTGGTTGTTGGTCAGGACGATGCCGTCCGACGTCAGCACCATCCCGGTGCCGGCGGACACGCCCTGCATCCCGTTCTCCGAGACCAGCGCGGCGACCGTGACGACGCCCTCGGCCGCATCGGCCGACGCGACCGTGGTGCCGGACGCGCTCGAGGAGCCCGTGCCGTCCGGCAGCGTGCCCGACGAACCGTCCGGCACACCGCCCGAGTCGCCCGACCCGTCGTCGGCGGAGCCCGACGAGCCCGACGACTGACCCGACCCCCGCGGCGTCGACGGCACCGCCGACAGCCCGGGCCACGACGGCGCCTCGACGGGGGTGGTCACGGGCTCGGTGCTGGTGCCGGCGGCCGCCGCGCTCGGAGTGCGCCCGAGCGCGGCGGCCGTCCCACCTCCTCCGACGGCCATGCCGACCACCAGCGCCGCACCGATCGCGACCCTCCGACGCGAACGGGGAACGGCGCCCTCGGCCGGGGGTACTGCGGTACCCCCGGCCGGCGCAGTCGGCACCTCGGGCCCCTCAACCCCGGTGACCGCGCGTGGTGGCTGGGCGGCGTCCTGCGCGTCCGTGGGCGTCTGCGTCTGGTCGTCGTCCATGGTCCTGCCCTCCTCCACGCGGCCCCCGTGCGGTGCCGACGAGTACAGACAAGTCCGCCCACCGGCGAAAGCACTGTGGTCTTCCCGTGGTTCACCTGTGGGTGTGGGCGGGCACTATGGGGACATGGACCTGCCCGTGATGCCGCCGGTTGCCCCGATGCTCGCCAAGTCCGTCAAGGACATCCCCGACGTGGGGCACGTGGAACCCAAGTGGGACGGCTTTCGCACCATCGTGTTCCGCGACGGCGACGAGGTGGAGCTCGGCAGCCGCAACGAGAAGCCGATGACGCGTTACTTCCCCGAGGTGGTGGAGGCGATCAAGGCCAACACCCCGGACCGGTGCGTGCTGGACGGGGAGATCGTCGTGGTCACGGGTGATCGCCTCGACTTCGAGGCACTGCAGCAGCGCATCCATCCCGCGGCCAGTCGCGTGAAGCTCCTGTCGGAGCAGACGCCCGCGAGCTTCGTCGCGTTCGACGTCCTGGCCCTGGGCGACGATGACCTGACGCAGACCCCGTTCGCGGAACGTCGGGCGCGGCTCGTCGACGCCCTGCGCGACGCGAAGCCGCCCGTGCACGTGACTCCCGCGACGAGCGACCTCGACGAGGCGCGGCGGTGGTTCACGCAGTTCGAGGGGGCGGGGCTCGACGGCGTCGTCGCGAAGCCCGTCGACGGCACGTACCAGCCGGACAAGCGGGCGATGTTCAAGGTCAAGCACGAGCGGACCGCGGACTGCGTGGTGGCCGGGTATCGGTGGCACAAGAGCGGGGACATCGTCGGCTCGCTGCTGCTGGGGCTGTATGCCGACGACGGTCGCCTCCAGCACGTCGGGGTCGTCGCGTCGTTCCCGATGGCCCGACGAGCCGAGCTCGTCGAGCAGCTCGCCCCCCTCGTCGTCGACGTCTCCGAGCACCCCTGGGGCCAGTGGGCCGACCAGGAGGCCCACGCCGGCACGCGGATGCCGGGCAGCGTGAGCCGCTGGAACGCCGGCAAGGACCTCAGCTTCGTGCCGCTGCGCCCGGACCTGGTGGTCGAGGTGGCCTACGACCACATGGAGGGCACGCGCTTCCGGCACACCACCCAGTTCCGCCGCTGGCGCCCGGACCGCGACGCCGAGACCTGCACCTACGCCCAGCTCGAGGAGCCGGTCAGCTTCGACCTCGCCGACATCCTGCGCTGATCAGTCGCAGCCGCCACCGCCGTCTCCGCCGCTGTCGCAACCTCCACCGCTGTCGGCCCACCCGCCGCCGTCGCTGTACACACCGCCGCCGTCACCGTGCAGCGCGGCGTACGGGACGGCGACGGCTGACCAGAGAACCGGCTCACGACGCCGACCGAACATCGCGTCGAGCCACGCGCGGTCCGGCCCGTCGGTCTTCGCGTCCGCGCGCCGCAGCGGCGTCACCAGCCAGTCACCCCGGCCTCCGTCCGTCGGCGGCACGGGGTCGATGCGCACGAACCCACGGCGCGCCAGGTCCTGCACCGCCGCCGACGGCCGCCTCGAGGCGCGGACCCCGACGACGACGATGACGGCGACGATGCCGGCCAGGAGGGACACGCCGATCACGATCGCGAGCGCCACCTGGGCCGCGTCCGTCACCAGCCCCCACCTCCGACGCCGCCCGCACCACCACCGGCGCTGCCGCCACTGAAGCCGCCCCCACCTCCGACGCCGGCTCCCCCGCTGCCGCCGAACCCGGCACCGGACGGCGCGCCCGACGATCCGGACCAGAAGCCCTGCATGGACACGGGAGGCATCGTGGCGTTGCTCCACGCCACGGGCACCATGCCGGCTCCGAACAGCGCCACGTACCAGGCGCGTTCGCGCTGGCTGAGGCCGGCATCCACCGGCCGCAGCGGCACCAGGTTCCAGTCGAGCGAGGCGCCGTGGCCGGCCGAGTTCATGCGGTCGATGCGCAGGTAGCCACGCCGGGCCATGTCCTGCACCTCGGCCGGGGGCTGTTCGGGCTTGGCGCCGGAGTGGCGCCGGGAGCGCACCGAGGCGACGACCGCCAGGACGACGAAGCCGCCGAGCATGAGCGCGACCATCCCCCCGAACCCGAGGCCGAAGAAGTTCGCGGAGCTGCCGACGTCGGTGACGTCGCCCTCCACGAACTGCTGGGCGGTGTCGTCGTCGACCGTGGTGCTGTCCTCGAAGACCGGCGCCGCTCCCTCGAACATGCCCGCCGGCCAGCCGACCGCGACCGTCAGCCCGTCGCCCGGCGTGAGCTGGTCCTGGTGCAGCACCGCGTGGCCGGACACCTGCTCGGCGCCGTCGCACGGCTGCGTGGAACCGGCCGCGCCGGCGAAGCACTCCACGCGCTCGACGTCCACCGGGCCGGCCACGTCGATGCTCACGTCCGCCAGCGGGACCTCCCAGTCGGGGCCGATCGCGTCCCAGTAGAGCTGGTCGCCGTCGCCCGTCGTCGCGTCCGGGTTGATCAGGCCGCTCACGTCGTAGGAGATGCGGTAGGTCTGCACGCCGTCGACGTCGCCGATGTCCGGGTCCCCGACGCGGATCGTCATCGCCTCACCGTCGTCGGTGGCGTCCACGTCGGCGGGAGCGCCGCTCGGGCTCGACGCCTCGACGTTCGAGACCTCGTACACGCGGGTCCGACCGTCGTCGGTGCTCTCGCGCTCGGGGACCGTCAGGTACGGACCGTGCCCCGGCTCACCGGCGAAGTCGAACGCCAGGTCGACGGTCACGTGCGCCGTGCCGTCGCCGTCCAGCACCACCGTCTCCGCGTAGTGCGGGATCGATCGGGTCGCCGCCGTCCCGTCGTCGGCCGTCGCCACCGCCGGAGCCAGGACCCCCGCCCCCACCACCACTGCTCCGATACCTCGCGCCCACCAGGCCATCTCCGACCCCTCTCAGCGAACACTCAAGGTTGAGTAAAGGCAAGGTATCGGTTCCTTGCCGCGAGCGGAAGGATCTCAGCGGTCGCGCTTCTCCCGCATGGCCTTGACGGCCTCCATGTTGTCCTGCCGCTCACGCAGCGCCTGGCGCTTGTCGTACTCGCGCTTGCCGCGCGCCAGCGCGATCTCGAGCTTGGCGCGACCGTCCAGGAAGTACAGCGAGAGCGGGACGATGGTCTGCCCCTTCTCGCGCGTCTTGGCCTCGAGGCGGTCGATCTCCTCGCGGTGCAGCAGCAGCTTGCGCTTGCGTCGGGGCCCGTGGTTGGTCCAGCTGCCCTGCGAGTACTCGGGGATGTGGACGCCGTGCAGCCACAGCTCGTGGCCGTCGACCTCGCAGAACCCGTCGATCAGCGACGCGCGCCCCATGCGCAGCGCCTTGACCTCGGTCCCGGACAGCACGATGCCCGCCTCGAAGACGTCCTCGATCGTGTAGTCGTGGCGCGCCTTGCGGTTGGAGGCGATGAGCTTGCGCCCGACTTCCTTGGCCATCGTGAGCTTCCCTTCGCGGCGCGCGACGATCACGCGCCAGCCGACGAGCCTACCCGGGGGTCGTCGTACGACGAACGGGAATCACAAGCCCAGCAGCGGCCGCGGGTTCACCGTCGAGCCGTTGACGTATACCTCGAAGTGCAGGTGGCAGGCCGCCGACGTTCCCGTGTTGCCCGAGTAGCCGATGAGGTCACCGCGCTCGACGAACTGGCCCGAGTGCACCACGCCGCGCGTCAGGTGGTTGTAGCTCTCCTGCAGCGACTTGCCCTGGTAGCTGCCGCTGTCGATCATCACCTGGTTGCCGAACCCGTAGCGGTACTTCGACCACAGGACGATGCCGTCGCGCGCCGCGTAGACCTTGGTGTTGCACCACGTGCGCAGGTCGATCCCGGCGTGCAGGCGCCAGTAGTGCAGGATCGGGTGGAACCGCATCCCGTACTCGGACGTCACGTGGATGGGGCTGACGCTCGTCGGGTTGCTGAAGATGGCGCCGGTCAGCGGCTTGCTGTTCGAGTTCGAGTTCGACGACGGCGGAACGGGCTTGCCGTTCTTCTTCGCCTCCTCGGCGGCCTTCTTCGCCGCTGCCGCCTTCTTCTTCGCGGCCTCCGCCTTCTTGCGCGCGATCTCCGCATCACGGGCCTTGGCCTGCGACGCGAGCTTCTTCAGCTCCGTCTCGACCTTGGCCTGCTCCTCGTCCGCCTTCTTGAGCTGGGCGGCGATCTCGGCCTTCTTCGACTCGAGGTCGGACTGCTTCTGCTTCTGCTCCGCGAGCAGGTCGTCGAGCTCCTTGCGGGCTGCGGCTGCCGCGTCGGCCGTCGTCTTCGCGTCCGCGTACTGCGCCTTGGCCTGCTCGTCGAGCTCGGCGATCCGGTCCTGCACGGCCCCGAGCCGCACCTGGGCGTTCTTGCCCGTGGACTCGGACTCCTTGAGGTCGTCCAGCACCTGCGCCTGGGTGCGCAGCGCGGTCGTCATCATGCCGTAGCGCTCGACGAAGTCGTCGGTGCTGGTCGAGTCCAGCACCACCTCGACGCCGGACACCGCTCCCCCGGTCCGGTAGGCCTCGCGGGCCATCTGGCCGATCGCGGCGCGCATCTTGGTGGCCTGCTCGGTGTCCTTCGCGATCGAGTCGGACAGCGTGCTCTTCTGGTCCTTCGCATCCTGCAGCCGCTGCGCCGTCAGTGCGGCCGCGCGCTGCGCCTTGTCCCGCGCCGCGTTGGCCTTATCGAGCTTGACCTGGGCGTCGGGGATCTGGCCCTGGATCTCCAGGAGCCGGTCCGACGTCTTCTGCAGGTCGTCGTTGACGCCCTCCATCGCGTCCTCGGCGTCCTCGCGCTGCTGCGCGATCTTCGCCTTCTCCTTCTGCGCTGCGGCGGTCTTGTCGTCGATCGAGTCGCCGAGCGCGGGCTGCGCGAGCGCGCCGAGGGCGAGCGTCGCGGCGAGCGCGCCGACGACGCCGGTGGCGACAAGACGGGAGGAGATCCGACGCATGCTCACACCTTCGTGTAACGGCGCAGGGTGACGAGGGAGGAGATCGCGGCCAGCACGATGGCGATCGCGATCAGGAACGGCGCGACGGTCAGCACGTCGGACGTCGTGACGTACGGGATCCACCCCACGGACGCCCCCAGCCAGTCCGTGATCAGGTACTCCACTCCCAGCCAGAGCCCGCCGACGGCCAGCAGCGACCCCACGGTCGCCGCGAGCGCGCCCTCGAGCATGAACGGGAGCTGGATGAAGACGTTGGACGCGCCGACGAGCCGCATGATGCCGGTCTCCCGACGGCGGGACAGCGCGGACAGGCGGATGGTCGTGGTGATCAGCAGCACCGCGGCGAAGAGCATGACGGCCGCCAGCCCACCGGCCAGCAGCGTCGCGCGGTCCAGCACCAGGAAGAGACGGTCGAACAGGCGCCGCTGGTCCTCCACGTCCTCCACGCCCTGACGGCCGGAGACGACCTCCGCGACCACCTGGTACTGCTCGGGGTCCGTGAGCTTGATCCGGAAGGACGAGTTCATGTCGTCGGCCGTCGTCGCCGACGCCCAGAACTGGTCCTTGAACTGGCGCTGGAACGACTTGAACGCCTGTTCCTTGGACTCGAAGTAGATCTTCTCGATGTACGGCTTGACCTCGGGCGCGTCGAGCGCGTCCCGGATCTCCTGCTTCTGCTCGTCGGTGACCTCACCGCCGGCACACGTCTTGGCCGACGAGTTCTTGGGGCACAGGAAGACGGAGACCTCGACCTTGTCGTACCAGTCGTCCTTCATCTTGCCGATCTGCATCTGCAGCAGTGCGGCGGAGCCGACGAAGGTGAGCGAGACGAACGTGACGAGGATGACCGAGATGGTCATCGACAGGTTGCGACGGAGCCCGATGCCGATCTCGGACAGGATGAACTGGAAGCGCACGTCGACCTCTCAGCGATCCGAGCCGTACACGCCGCGCGACTGGTCGCGCACCATGGTCCCGGTGCTCAGCTCGACGACGCGCTTGCGCATCTGGTCGACGATCTCGTCGTCGTGCGTGGCCATCACCACGGTGGTGCCGGTGCGGTTGATGCGGTCGAGCAGGCGCATGATCCCCAGGGAGGTGGTCGGGTCGAGGTTTCCCGTGGGCTCGTCGCACAGCAGGATCGGCGGACGGTTGACGAACGCGCGCGCGATGGCCACGCGCTGCTGCTCGCCACCGGACAGCTCGTGCGGGCGGCGCTTCTCCTTGCCGGCCAGGCCCACCATCTCGAGCGTGTCGGGTACGACCGTCTGGATGTGGTGGCGCGGCTTGCCGATCACCTGCAGCGCGAACGCGACGTTCTCGAACACCGTCTTGTTGGGCAGGAGCCGGAAGTCCTGGAACACCGCACCGATCTGGCGACGCAGCTGCGGGACCTTCCACGACGAGAGGCTGCCGAGCTCCTTGCCCGCGACGAACACCTTGCCGGCGGACGCCCGCTCCTCCCGCAGCACGAGCCGCAGGAACGTGGACTTGCCGGAGCCGGACGCGCCGACGAGGAAGACGAACTCCCCCCGCTCGACGTCCAGGGACACGCGGTCCAGCGCCGGTCGGGCGCCTCGGGCGTAGACCTTGGTGACATTCTCAAGACGGATCACGGTGCTCGGGACCAGGTTCGGGAACAGGCGGGGGTCGTGCGCTGGCCTCGTCGAGGGTAGGCACGGGCGCGGCAGGCGCCCCCCGGTGACACGCCGACGCCCACCTGTGAGTCCGGGCGGACGGACGTACGCCGGGGTGAATTGCCCGATGTGTCAGAGCTGTCAGTGGCTGGGCGCCGGCACGTCGTCGGCGTCCGGGGCGTCGCGCTGCGTCGGCAGGTCGCGCGTCTCGCGCCTGCGCGCCGCGATCGTGCCCGCCGGATCGTCGAGGACATCGGCGAAGCCGACCTCCGCGGCGCCGACGAGCTGCGCGTCCGAGCCGAGCTCCGAACGCACGAGACGCGCCTGCTCGCGCACCGGGCCGAGCGCACGCGCGTAGGACGCGGCGAGCGTCGGCTCCATCGTCGGGTAGAGCGCGCCCAGCGAGCCACCGAGGACGACGACGTTCGGGTTGAACAGGTTGACCAGGCTCGCGAGGCCCAGCCCCACCCAGTCCCCCACCTTGCGGACGCCCGCGATCGAGCGGCGGTTCCCGATCGCGACATCGCTGACGACGTCGTCGATGTCGGACTCGCGCGGGTCGCGGCCGACGGCGCGCACGATCGCGTTGTCGCCGATCTCCGCCTCCCAGCAGCCGCGCGCCCCGCACGAGCAGGGGCGGCCGCCGGGCTTCACGACGATGTGCCCGACCTCGCCCGCATAGCCGCCGGCCCCCTTGAGCAGCTCGCCGTCGACGACGACGCCGCCACCCACACCGACCTCGCCGCGCACGTACAGGACGTCCTGCACACCACGCGCGGAACCCCGCAGGTACTCCGCGACGGCACCCAGGTCCCCGTCGTTGCCGATCGCCACCGGGTAGCGGTGGTGCGTCGCGTCGCGCAGCATGTCGGCGAGCGGCACCTCGTGCCAACCGAACGGGGGCGAGCGCCGCACCAGTCCGTCGGGCTGCCGCACGCTGCCCATCACGGAGACGGTGATCCCCAGGCAGATCGAACCGGGAGCGGCCCGCGCCTGCATCTCGGTGGCCAGGGTCACGATGAGGTCGACCACGCCCTGCACGTCGTGCGGGTTCGTGGTGTGCAGGCGGCGACGCATCTGCAGCATGTACCCGCCCAGGCCGACCCGGGCGGCGCCGACGCTCGACGGGGTGACGTCGAACGCCAGGACGTGCGCGCCGGTGCTGACCGGCTCGACGACGTTGGACGGGCGGCCCTTGCCACCGACCACACCGGGGCGCTCCCGCGCGAGCCCGAGCTTCACGAGCTCGGACGTGAGCGACCCGACGGTCGAACGGTTGAAACCGGTGGAGGCGACGAGGTCGGAGCGCGTCGCCGCACCGTGGAAGTGCAGAAGACGAAGGACGGAGGAGAGGTTGGCGCGCCGGACGTCGTCCTGCGCCGACGCGTCGGCTCGACGCACCGGCGGACCCGCACCGAGCCGCACCTTCCCCTCCCCCGTCCTCTCGCAGCTACATGGTCAGCCGCGTCCCGTCGCCCGTGCCCGCCGCCGCGAGATCGCGTCGACCGAGGCCGCGATGGCCAGGACGCCACCGGTCACAACGTACTTGATGCCGGCGGAGTACCCGAGCAGCCCCATGCCGTTGTCGATGACCGCGATGACGGCGCCACCGATGAGGGCGTCGATGATGCGGCCTTTGCCACCGAAGAGCGACGTGCCACCGATGACCGCGGCGCCGACGGCGTACAGCAGCACGTTCGAGCCACCCGCGTTGGGGTCGACCGACGTCGCACGCGACGCCGCGAAGACACCGGCGAACGCAGCCATCGTCGAGCAGATCATGAAGCAGGCCGTCTGGACGCCCTTGACGTTGATACCGGCACGACGCGTCGCCTCGGCGTTGCCACCGACGGCGTAGATGTGCCGACCGAACGCCGTCTTCGTCAGCACGTACCCGAGCACCAGTGCGAGCACCGCGATGAACGGCACCACGATCGGCACACCCGTGATGGTCGCGTTGGTGTTGAGGCTGCGGTTCTGGTTGAGCACGCCGATCAGGCCCAGGATGACGACGGCGAGGACGACGATCTTCAGCACGACGAGGCCGAGCGGAGCCGTCAGCAACCCCTTCGCGCGACGGGTGCGCCAGCCCAGCAGGCTCGTCGCCGCATAGGCACCGACCGCCAGGACCCCCAGGAGCCAACCGAGGGCCGGCGGGACGTTCTTGTTCTGGATCGCGATGATGACGCTGTCGTTGATCGAGATGTTGCCGCCGCTGCCGATCATGAGCAGCACCACGCCCTGCAGCGCCAGGAACGCCGCCAGCGTGATGATGAACGACGGGATCCCGATCCTCGACACGGACAACCCGAGGAGCGTGCCGACGACGACCCCGGTGACGAGGGCCGCGCCGAACGCGGCGTACCAGGGCCAGTCGAACTTAGTCAGGGCGATGGCCAGCACGGCGCCGCAGGCACCCGACGTGAAGCCGGCCGACAGGTCGATCTCGCCGATGAGCAGCACGAACACGAGGCCCATGGCGATCGTCGTGACGACCGCGCCCTGCTGGAACAGGTTGGCGATGTTGAGCGCCGAGAGGAACTTCTCCGGCTTGAGGGCGAAGAAGCCCAGGACCAGGACCAGGAGCGCGAGGATGGCCGGCAGCGAACCCATGTCGCCGCCGCGCACCTTGCGGACGTAGTTGCTGACGGACTCGCCGAACGTGGGCTGCTCGACCGAGCCTGCGAGCAGGGACGGGGCGGCCGAGTCCGCGGGACGGGTGGACGTGCTCATGCCGGGGTGCTCCCGTTCGCGGAGTCGGTGATGTTCTTGGTCAGCGCCGGGCCGCTGCCCGCGCCGACAGGGCTCATGGACCCGCTCGTGATGAGCTCGATGACCTCGGAGCGCGAGCTGTCCTTGGTGCGCACCTGAGCTGCGGTCTGGCCCAGGTAGAGGACGTTGATGGAGTCCGCGACCTCGAAGACGTCGTTCATGTTGTGCGAGACGAGCACGACGGCCAGGCCGGCGTCCGCCAGCCGGCGGACGAGCTGCAGCACCTGCTCGGTCTGCGCGACGCCGAGAGCGGCGGTGGGCTCGTCGAGGATGACGAGCTTGGAGTTCCACAGCACGGCACGCGCGATGGCCACCGTCTGGCGCTGACCGCCGGACAGGCTGGCCACGTGCTGGCGGATCGAACGCACGGTCCGCACGGACAGGGACGCCAGCACCTCCGCGGCACGCGCCTCCATGGCGGACTCGTCGAGCTGGATGCCCTTCTTGAGCTCACGGCCCAGGAACATGTTGTGGACGATGTCGAGGTTGTCGCACAGCGCGAGGTCCTGGTATACGACCTCGATGCCCATGGCGTTCGCCTCGGACGGGTCCGTGATGTGGACCGGCTGGCCCTCGAACAGCACGTCGCCGGCGTCGAAGCCGTAGATGCCGGCGATGCACTTGATCATCGTCGACTTGCCGGCCCCGTTGTCGCCGACGAGCGCCGTCACCTCGCCCGCACGGGCCACGAGGTCGACGCCACGCAGTGCGTGCACCGCGCCGAAGTTCTTCCGCCCGCCTCTGACCTCGAGGATCGGTGGCCGCCCCTGGGTGGGGTAGGCCTGCGCTGGTTCTGTCATCGTCCACCTCTGCGTGTCCATCGGTCCCGCGTCCGCGCGGGTCTGAGCTGTGGGTGCAGCGTCTCGCTGCGGGTCGTGCACGAGCGCCACGCTGGGGCCGGCCGCTGCTGCGGCCGGCCCCAGCGTTCACCGGGGTGACTGCCCGGGGGCCGTCACCGTGGTGCCTGGCGTCAGGAGATACCGGCCTTCGCGCACGCGTCGGCGAGCTCGGCGGTGCAGACGTTCTCCTTGGTGGTGTAACCGTCGGCGATGACGTCCTTGACGTTGTCGAAGTAGATCGCCTGCGGGTCGAGCAGCACCGACGGGACGTCAGCCTTGGACTCCGTGTCCTCCGTCTTGCCGGTGGCCAGGCTCGACGTGTCGTCGCCCTTCGCCAGCGCGATGGCGAGCTGCGAGGCCGCCTCGGCCTCCTTCTTGACGGCCTTGTAGACGGTCATGCACTGGTCACCCGCGAGGATGTTCTGCAGACCCTGGTCCGTCGCGTCCTGACCGGTCACGGGGATGCCGTTGGCCGAGTTCTTCTTCAGGATGGCGATGGCCGCGTTGGCCAGACCGTCGTTGGCCGCGTAGACGCCGTCGATCTTGCCGTTGGTGTCCGTGTACATCTGCTCGAAGTCGGTGCCGGCGATCTGGTTGTCCCACTTGTCGACGGCCTGCTCGGCGACGACCTTGTAGTCACCCGAGTCGAGCTTCGCCTTGAGGGCGCCCTTGGCACCGGCGGTGAACAGCGTTGCGTTGTTGTCCGTCGGCGAGCCCTCGAGCAGCGCGAGGTTGGCCTTCTCCTTGCCCGCGTCCGTCAGGCACTTCTGCAGGCCCTGACCCTGGAGGTCACCGACCTTCGTGTTGTCGAACGACACGTAGAAGTCCGCGCCACCGCCCAGCGTCAGGCGGTCGTAGTCGATCGTCTTGACACCGGCGGTCTTGGCCTTGGCCAGGACGGCCTTGCCCGAGCCGGAGTCGAGGTTGACGATCATCAGGACGTTGACGCCGTTGGTGAGCATCTGGTCCGCGATCGTCTGGAACTGCGTCGCGTCACCCTGGGCGTTCTGGATGTCGGAGTCGACACCAGCCGCGTCGAAAGCCTCCTGCAGGTACTTCTTGTCGGCCGTCTCCCAACGAGCCGACGACTTCGTGTCGGGCAGGATCACACCCACCTTGGGCTTGGCGCTCGTGCTCGCGCCGCCGCTGCCGCTGTCGCTCGGCGAGTTGTCGTCGCTGCTGCTGCAGCCAGCCAGCAGCAGCCCGGTGGCCGTGACGGCCGCCATCCCCAGCATCATGCTCCGTCGCATCGTGCTCCCTCTCGTGACTGCGCGTCCTCGCGCTCGTCTCCTGCCGGCGCATCCCCGCGCTCGGACTTATTGTTGCGGGCCACAACATATGCCTGGCCCCCGCCTACGACAAGCCACTTTGGCCTCGGTGACCAAATCGTGACCTCCGCGACCGAGTCGTGACCGCTCCGCGATCGTTGTGATGCCCGCCACTTGTTGCGGCAGCCAACAAACTCCGGCGCGCGCCTGCCGGCACACGGGTGACGGGGACCGCGTCGGCCTACCGGCCGGCCAGCACCTCGTCGCGCCACCTTCCGCGCGCCGGCGAGATGACGATGAAGCCGACGAACCGACGCGAGCATCGTCAGGCCGCCCGCCACCGCCAGCCCCTTCGCTCCCCGCACCCGGGCCTCGTCGTAGCAACCCGTGAACCCGCTGTCGGCGCGGTCGAAGTCCTGACGGCTCGAGACCTCCCCCCACGACTCCACCTGGCCGGCGGGAGGGACGGCGTCCGGCCACGGGGTCACGCCGAAGACGCACCCGTTGTCCGCCGAGACACCGCTGACCACGGCGGCGGTGCTTCCGGCGCGGATCGCTCGCCGACGAGGATCTCCACCTGGTCGTCGACGGCGACGAACCCCAGCGACCCGGTCAGGGGTTCGCACGGCACGAAGGCGCACAGGCCGCCGATCCGGGACACCGAGAGCCCGATCAGCCAGATCCCCCCGAGCAGCACCGTCCATGCGACCGCGAACGCCAGGGGGAAGGGCCTGGCGGGTGGAGGCGCGACGGGGCGCATGGGTCCCGGGTGCGTCAGCGCCATCACGCAAGGATCGCGACGACGCCCGCCCAACGGGTCACGCCGCGGCTACGACTCGGCCACAACCGGGTCAGTCGGTGGCCATCTCCTGCTCCTTGCGCCAGCGGATACCCGCCTCGATGAAGTCGTCGATGTCGCCGTCGAACACGGCGGCGGGATTGCCGACCTCGTGCTCGGTGCGCAGGTCCTTGACCATCTGGTACGGCTGCAGCACGTACGAACGCATCTGGTCGCCCCAGCTGGCCTTGATGTCGCCGGCCATCTCCTTCTTCTTCGCGTCCTCCTCGGCCTTGCGGACCAGGAGCAGACGGGACTGCAGGACGCGCAGCGCTGCGGCGCGGTTCTGGATCTGCGACTTCTCGTTCTGCATCGACACGACGATGCCGGTCGGGATGTGCGTCATGCGCACGGCCGAGTCGGTCGTGTTGACCGACTGCCCGCCGGGGCCGGACGAGCGGAACACGTCGACCTTGATCTCCGACTCCGGGATCTCGATGGAGTCGGTCTGCTCGATGAGCGGGATGACCTCGACGGCCGCGAAGGAGGTCTGGCGGCGCCCCTGGTTGTCGAACGGCGAGATGCGCACCAGGCGGTGCGTGCCCGCCTCGACGGACAGGTGCCCGAACGCGTACGGCGCCTTGACCTCGAAGGTGGCGGACTTCAGGCCCGCCTCCTCCGCGTAGGACGTGTCCATGACGGTCGTCGGGTAGCCGTGGCGCTCCGCCCAGCGCAGGTACATGCGCATGAGCATCTCGGCGAAGTCGGCGGCGTCCACACCACCCGCGCCGGCGCGGATCGTCACGACGGCCTCACGCGGGTCGTACTCGCCGGCCAGCAGCGTGCGGACCTCGAGCTCGCCCAGGTCCTTGCGGATCTTGACCAGCTCGGCCTCGGCCTCCTCCAGGGAGTCCTCGTCCTCCATCTCGGTGCCGAGCTCGACGAGCGTCTCCAGGTCGTCGATGCGTCCGCCCAGCTTGTTCACGCGGTCCAGCTCGGACTGCGCGGCGCTCAGCGCGCTGGTCACCTTCTGGGCGGCTTCGGGGTCGTCCCACAGGTTGGGCGCGGAGGCCTGCTCCGACAGGTCGGCGATCTTCGCCTTCAGCACCGTCGGGTCGCTCACGGCCTGGATGGAGCTCAGGGTGGAGCGCAGCTCGCGGATCTCGGCAGGGAAGTCGGTGGTGGCCACGACCGACCAGGCTACCCGCTCCGGCGGGGCGGACCCCACCGCGGACGGTCCGAGGACCGCCCGCCCGGTGTCATCCGGTCCGTGCGTCGGCCGCCGCGGTGATCGTGATCCCGTCGCTCCAGGGTGAGAGCACCCACGACACGAGGGCCGGGCGCACCACGGCCGCGACCTCGACGTGCGCCGTGACGCCCCCGTCCGTCGCCGCCGCGCTCCATCCGAAACTGCTCCACCGCGCAGAGGCCTCCGGGTTGGCCTGCAGGTAGGCGGCGACCGCCGCCTGCACGGACGCCGACGAGACCGTCGCCGGCTCGGTGTCGGGGTCCCCCTGCCCCGCGCCGGGCGCGAAGTAGTCCTCGTCGGCCACGGCGTCGGCCGCGTCGAGCGCCATGACGTCCGCGAGCGCGACCAGGCGTTTGCGTTCGAGGTGAACGCCGGCGGCGGACGCGACGACGGTCACGAGCAGCAGGGCGATGACGACGAAGCCGAGCGTGAGCAGGAGGATCTGCCCGTCGTCCCCGTCCTTCGCCCCGCGCACCCGTCGACGCCAGCCGCGCGTCATCCCGCCACCCGATACGTGTCGACCGCCGCCACGCGGGACGCCTCGACGGGGATCTCCAGCGGGACTGCTCGACGCAGGAAGTGCGGGACGAACGGCAGCGCGACCCGGATGCTGACGTCCGCCTCGACGGCGGCCCCCGGGGTCAGGCACGGATCTGCCGAGCAGACGAGGTCGAGCGCATCGGTCGGGTCGTCGTCGAACCCCTGGTCCCGCAGCGCCAGCTCGACCGATGCCAGCGCTGCACCGTCGCCCTGCTCCGCCGTGTCCGCGCGCACGTACACGCGCGACGCCTCGCGCGCGGCGCTCTCGGCGGCGAACGTCGCAGCCTCGATGCGGCCGAGCACCAGGACGAGATACACCAACGGCACCAGCAGCACGAGCGTGACACCGATGAACTCGACGACCGCGTTGCCGTGGTCCGCGGAGCCGTCCGCGCCGTGCGTCGCGCGGTGCAGGCGGTCGAGGACACGTCCGACGACGAACCTCACGGGACCTCCGCGAGCGCGTGACCGCGGACCGTGATGTCGCCGACCTCGCCGACGAGCCCGACGACGGGCAGCGGTGCGCGCACGACCACCTCGACCTCGTCGACGCCGCCACGCTCGACCCGCCGCGCCGACACGTCGTCGGCGAAACGCCCCGACAACGAGGCGCGGACCAGGTCGCGCGTCCGTGCCTCGGCGTCGCCGGTCCCGTTGCCCGACAGGGCCCCGTAGCGGGCACCCTCCCCGGCGCAGTCCACGAGCGTGTTCCGCACGTGCAGGACGAGGGTGAGCTGCACGATCGCGACGAAGAGCACCGTCACGAAAGCACCGACCAGGACGAAGTCGACGATCGCCGACCCACCGTCCGCTCCAGCACCCGCGGGTCGTCTCAGGGCTTGACCGTGGACATCGCCTGCTTGAACACGCTCTGCAGCTGATCCTTCGCCAGGATGCCCAGGACGGCGACGATGCCCGCCGTCATGAGGGTCACCAGCACCCAACCGGGCACGTCTCCCCGGTCCTGGCCGCGCAGAGCCCGGACCCGGCTCTCGAACGCGACCCACGCGCGCGCGGTGATGGGGTCGTCGTTCCGGCGCGGCAGCAGCGCGGTGACGCGATGTCGGATGGTCATGGTCGTCCTTCCGGTCGTCGCCCGGGGTGGGCGTCTGAGGGAGATGCGAGCCGCCGATCGGCTCGGGCTCGTGCGTCATGGGCCGACTCGCAGCGCGACCATGCTGGGGAACACCGCGAATGCCACCGTCACGGGCAGGATCATGAAGACGACCGGGACCATCATCGCGAGCTCGCGGCGGCCACCGGACTCCATCAGCGTGCGTCGGCCCTCGTCGCGAACGTCCTGGGCCTGCGCGCGCAGCACGTCGGCCAGCGGTGTCCCGCGTTCGAGCGCGACCGCGACGACCTCCGCGAACCGCATGAGAGGTGCCAGCCCGGACCTCGCCGCCAGCCGGTCGAGCGCTGTCGTGACGGGGGTCCCGGACCGCGCGTCGGCGAGCGTCCGGGCCAGCTCGGCGGTGAGCTCGCCGTGCGAGCTGCGCACCACACGCTCGAGCGCCCCCACGGCGCCCTCGCCGGCGGTGACGGCCAACGCGATCAGCTCGGCGATCGTCGGCAGCTCCGCCAGCATCCGGGCCTCCCGCGCGCGGACCTGACGCGTCAGCATCCAGTCCCGTGCGAGCAACCCGCAGACCCCGAAGACCCCGACCAGGACCGCCAGCGCGAGCACGGACGAGTGTCGGCTCGCGGCGAGCGCGAGCGCGAGCACCAGTCCGGCGACGAGCCCGAGCACCGCACCGACCACCTGGCCGGCGCGGAACTGCTCGACCGTCTCCTGCCGGCCTGCCCGTTCGAGGCGGCGGCGCAGGTCGGCGCTCGGGGACCCGATCCGCGCCACGAGCCTGATGCCGTCGGCCATCAGCGGCGATGCCAGCCGTTCGAGGGTGCTGAGCGGACCCCGGGCGACGGGCCCGGTCAGCAGCGCCGAGGACGAACGCTGCGGGCGCAGGTAGGGCGCGAGCCGCTGGTCGAGCGTGATGCGCCGCGAACGCAGGCGAGCGACGACGAGCGCCAGCCCGGTGCCGCCCATCAGGCCGATGGCTGCCCCCGTCACCGCGCCGCTCACCGCAGCACCCGCGGTTCCTCGGGCAGGCGCGCGACCCGCAGCATCAGCGCGTACGCCACGACCGTGCACGCACCGCCCATCACGAGCACGACGAGCCCGGCGGTCGAGTTGTACGCCTGGGCGGCGTCGGACCGCGTACCGAGCAGCGCGAGGACGATCCACGGGGCCGCGACCGCGAGCCGGGCCGCGTTGACAGTCCATGACTGGCGCGCCTCGAGCTCGCCACGCGTGCGCAGGTCGTCGCGCAGGAACGCCGACAGCGTCCGCAACAGCTTGCCCAGGTCGGTCCCGCCGACGTCACGCGTCAGGCGTAGTGCCTCGACGATCCGATCGGCGACGGGGTCCGCCAGACGAGCCTTGAGGCGGTCGAGGCACTCGGTGAACCGGCCCGTCGCCCGATAGTCCTCCGCGAAGGCGCGGAACGGCTCCTGCAGCTCGGCGGGCCCGCGCTCTCCGAGCTGGGCCACGGCCTCGGGCAGAGCGAGCCCCGCCCGGATCCCCGAGCCGAGATGGTCGACGACCTCCGGCCACAGCTCTCGCAAGCGCACCCGCCGTCGCCGCGCCCGACCGCGCAGCAGCGCCGTCGGTCCCATCGCCGCGAACACCGTGAAGCACAGGGCGATCGACGGCGTGCGTGTGAGCGCCAACCCGACGAACAGCACGAACACCGCGAGGCACGCGCTCGCGGCCACGAGCCCACCCGGCGTCACACCGGAGACACCCGCCTGGGCCAGCATGTCCTGGGTCCGTGCCTGCCAGGTCGTCGAACCGGCCGCCGACGTGCGCGAACCGGCGGGCCAGAACGACCACCACACGCACGCCAGACCGCCTCCCAGGACGAGCCCCACCACGACGCCCACGTCAGTCCCTCCCCCGGAGCAGGGCGGCCAGGTCGACGCCCCCACGGGCGAACCGCTCCGCGTGCGGGGGGAACCCGTCCGCCCGGACCAGCTGGTTGCCGCGCGTCGCGAAGATCTCGGCGGTCTCGACCACTCCCTGCTCCACGCGACCGGGCACCGCGACGATCTCCCGGGTCCGTCGCCGGCCCGACTGGTCGAGATCGAGGTGGACGACGAGGTCGACGGCGGAGGCGACCGTCGGCACCACGAACCGGTCGGAGACGTTCTCCCCGGCCAGCAGGGGCAAGGTGCACAGCTTGGTCAGCGCCTCTCGCGCGGAGTTGGCGTGGATGGTGCACATGGCGGGTACGCCCGCTCTGCGCTAGTGACGCAGGAGGGATGACACGTCGGGCTCCCGGACGCAGCACTGCTCTCGGGTGAACACTCGACTGCAAGGGCACACCCCTATGACGAACCCCAGCCACCCTCCGCGCGTTGCGCTCTACCTCCGTCTGAGCGTGGCCTCCGATGAGGAGTCAACGTCGATTGAGCGCCAAGAGGCGGACTTGCGGGCGCTCGCCCAACGCGAGGGGTGGGACGTCGTCGAGGTGTTCACCGATGACGGCTTCTCGGGCCGCAAGGAACGCGCGAAGGCTCGCGCCGCGGTCGAAGCCCTGCGCGTGGGCGCTATCGACGTGCTCGCGGTGTGGAAGTTCGACCGCTTCTCACGCGAGGGCATCAAGGGTCTCGTCCCGCTCCTCGACGCCCTAGAACAGCGGCCCGAGGCGGTCTTCGTCGCGCTACAAGACGGGCTGCGGTCTGGCACGACAGCATGGGAGATGCTCGCGCCGATCCTCGCCACCTTCGCCCGAATCGAGTCCAATAACACGGCGGCCCGTGTCCGCTCCGCTATCGCTAGCAACCGCGCCGCGGGCCGCTGGACAGGTGGCCCGGCCCCCGTCGGATACGTGTCGGCGCCGAATCCGGCCGGGCCCGGCCGCGTCCTAGTCCCGGCCCGAGGCCAGGTCATCGATGACGGCCGCGTCGCGCCGGACGAGGTCACGCATCTCGTCGAAGCCGCCGAGCGCATCGTTTCAGGTCAGTCCCTGTACGCCGTGACCGGATGGCTGAACACGACTGCGATGCGCCCTCGCCGCGCCCGCTCGTGGTCGATCCAAGCCGTCTCTCAGGTGCTGTCAGGAACCGCGATCGTCGGCCAGGTGAAGATCGGTGGCGAGGTTCTCCGCGACTCAGACGGCGTGCCTCGCGAAGTGTTCGAACCTGCGCTGCCGGTACCTCTCTGGCGCTCAGTGCGCGCCGTCCTCGCTGAGCGCGCGACTGCCCGTGTTCCGGCCGGTACACGTCGACGCGGGTCGCGCTCGCGCCTACTGTCTGGTCTCGCCGTCTGCGCGTCCTGCGGCGCCCCGCTTTACGTGAGGCAGCAGCAGAACGGCGAAGCGGCCTACCGCTGCGCTTCACGCTCCAACGGCCGCCCGTGCACGGCTCCCGTGTCGGTGACCGCCGCGCGCCTGGAGGAGTTCGTCGCGGCCAATTTCCTGCGCGCAGTTGGGCGCCTGCCGATCCTTCGGCCCGCGGAAGTTGAGCCGGTGGAGGTTGAGCGAACAGAGGTCGAGGACGCTCTACGCGACGTCGCCGCTCGCCTTGGCGATCCAAACCTCTCCGAAGCGGACGAAGAACACTTCGAAACCGTCAGCCGGCACCTCCGTGCGCGCCTCCGCGCTCTTCGCGGAGCAACGTCGGCTGCGGCTACTGAGGTCGCTCTCGAAGAGACCGGGGAGACGTACGCCGACGTCTGGGCCCGCCTCGACGACGTCGCAGCACGACGTGAACACCTGGTGTCGGCACTCGCCTCCGTCGAAGTGTCCAGAGGGCTCCGAGGCCGCACAGGCCTCGACCCCGCGCGCGTTTCGCTTCGGTGGGCCGACGAGCGGGACGCCAGATGTGGCTACCTCGATGATCCTGACGCCGCCTGAGTTTCCTGGCAGCGCGTCCAAGAGCGGGCCCTTCGCGGGCTCAGTGGCACACAAGAGTTACTTCTCTAGTAGGAGCATCCCCGGTACGCCTAACGATTGGAGTCGCGTGACGATGATCGTCAATCAGTGCCGCTGGTGCGGTGCGTCGGCCGCGAGCCGGGCCCGCTATTGCCGTCCCACACACCGCGCAGCCGCCTGGGACGCCGAAACCGCCTACGCCGCCCGCCTCACGCGGCGCGGCCTAGCCTCGTCGTTTGACGAGGCGCTCGCGACCGCCCGTGCGCTCGACGCAGACGCGGTCGCCCTTATTCGTCAGGCTGCTTCGACGGCCTGACCGCGCGTGCCCTTCGAGGTGGCATGTGCCCAGGGAAGAGCGCGACGAGAGCGTTCAGGGTCGGCGCAGCACGCGCGCCCAGAGCCGCTCTCGTCGTGCTCGTGTGCCCGCCCACTGCGCCCGAGGAGGCCCACAATGAACGAGCGTGTGCTCGATCCCGCAGACGTTCCCGTTCGCCGCAGGCCGATGCGACCCGGGACGGTCGAGGTCTCAGCGATAGACCGGGATGGCATCTCCCGCGTTGCCTTCCTCCCCGCCAGCGATCCCCGCGTCGCGCGCCTCGTCGCCGCTGGCGCCCGCATCACCCGCCGAGCCGGGGCCGCGTGACCGCGCGCCCAATAAGGCGGCGCACTCTCTGATCCCCAGGCGGGCACAGCGCCCGCTCCTAGACCGCCGCCTTGGGTTGTGCTCCTTTCCCGTCCGGCGGCGCGGTCGCCGACGACCTCGGCGACGTGAGCGCACGGCTCCCGCGTCTGGCATTGCGCGGTCGAGCCGTGCGCTCGCCCCAACGAGAGGAGACGCGCGTGCCCCTTCCGCGCACATACACAGACCTGCCCCCGGTATCCCGGCGCACGCTCCAGCGTGTAGCCGGGATTCGAGGGCTTCACCCGGCGGCGCTTTGGGCGGACCTCGTCCGCCGAGCGCTAGCCGCGGGCCTCGACGTCGAGGCCCCCTAGCAAACCGCTCACGCCCACGGCCGGCCGTCGGGGCGCGCGGGGCGCTAACCCCGGGTAGCCGTGCGCCAGGCGCGTACGTGCCCACCACGCAATTCCTACGGGCATCCCCCGCGGCCAGGCGCCGCGACGGCTACGCCCGCGCCCAGGTGGCGAACTCCCACACCCCTTCAACTCCCAGGAGTTCACCCTTATGAGCACCACCTTCTATACCGCCCAGGAAGCCGCGAAGGTTCTCGCAACGATCGCCCGCGGTGACCTGAACCTCAGTTCGACCGTCGCCCGTGATGTGGAGTCGGACTTCAACCCCAGCCGCGGTCTCGTCGTGCCCGTGCGCATCCCCGGCGCGACCGTCGCAGGCACGAAGAGCCCGAGCGACGTCACGACTCCGCTGACGGTCGGTTCGATCGTCGAACAGACCGTGCCGGTCACGATTGACGTCCACGCGTACAACCGGCAGGTGCTTTCTGAGGCCGACCTGTCCCTGAACCTCCAGGACTACGCCTCCCAGGTGCTGCGCGCCCAGGCGGCGGCCCTCGCCGAATACGCCGAGGCACGCGTGACGACGGTCTTCAAGGCGACGCCGCTGACGGAACTGACCTACGACGCAGCGAACCCGGCCCGCCTCTTCACGCAGGCGCGGGGCCGTCTCCGTGAGAACGGCGTGAGCGCATCTACGCCCCTTCTCGCGGCTGTCGGCTCGAACGTGTACGGCGCGCTCCTCGACGGTCCCGTCACCACGTTCGACGCCAACGGCAGGGTGCGCGGCTTCTCCGTCCTGGAGAGCACACGCCTGGACGCCGACGAGGTCGTCTTCTACATCCGCAACGCCGCGACCCTCGTCGTCCGCGCGCCGATCGCTCCCGAGGGCGCGCCCTTCTCGGCGTCGGTCAAGGTCGACACCGACGACGGCTCGTTCGCCGCTCGCCTGATCCGGGCCTACAACCCCAACGTGGCAGCAGAGGAGAGCCTCGTCAGTGTCCTCCTGGGGGCACGCGCAATGCCCCTGAGTGTCGTCGACGCCGCGACTGGCGAAGTCGACCTCGTCGAGCACGGCGGCATGATCCGCGTCGACACGAGCGCCTGACAAGACCCGGCCTCTCCTGGCGGCCGGTAGAGCCCGAGGACCGGGCATGTACGGTCACCGCGGCTCACTCTGGCGCCCTCGGAGGGCTTCCACTCCTTCGACCTCCGCAGCGTGCGCCAACGGCCCCCGCCCTCTCGTCGCCGAGGGAGCAGGGGCCTTTCGTGTTTTGTGCGGCGCACCGACGCCGCAGGACGCCGGGAACGGCCTCCGACAGTGCGTGAAGTGCGCGAAGTCATGCACTTCCCTGTTACCGCTCAAGAGAGAGAGCTCCTTGAGGGGGAACAGAGAAGTGCAGCACTTCGCGCACTTGCGGCACTGCCGCCCTCGGCCCCTCGCCGAGAAGCGTCGACACAAATCCGGCCGTCACGCAGCACTCCTCCCGTGACCCCGTAACGACCGAGAGGCACGCCGAGATGACTGCCCCGACACCGCCGACCGGCTGGACCTACGACCCCGAAGGTCGGCTCGTCCGAACGACCCGCGTCCCACACCCGCCCGCTCGAACCAACCCAGGAGTGCCCCGATGACCATCTCCCGCCGCCTGCACCGCTCGGCCCTCAATCGCTCACGCAGGGCCGCCCGCACCGCCAGCCGCGAGGCCGTCGACGCCTACGTCGCAACAGTGCGACGCGACGCGCCGACGCTGGCCGCAGCCTTCGACGAGTCCGCGCTCGTGCGCACGGGCGCGGCGCTGTTGGTCCTCGCGGCCACGAGCACCGAGGCCCTGTCCGACGCCACCTCCATTGCGACGGAGTTCGGCGCCACGCGCGAAGACCTCGCGGTCGTCTACGCAGCCGCCGCGGCTTTCCTCTCGCCGCAGGTCTTCGGCGAGGCCACCTCGTAGCCCTAGCAGCCTCGCGGAAGCCTCGCCGCTCTCCGCCGACGCCGACGCCGATACCTCACCCAACTCACGACCCCGACCGGAGCACGCACGAATGACGTACACCTCATTTCCTTTCGAAAACCAGGACACGACCGAGACTCAGTACTCCTACCTCTTCCGCCTCCTCCAGGAGTCGGGCGTCGTCGGCGACGTCAACGGCCCCGCGCTGAAGGTCTCGGCCACGACCGGCCTCGCGGTCTCGATCGCGACCGGCCGCTTCTACGCCCGCGGCTTCGTGCTGGACGTGACGGCGGCGGAGACGCTGACGCTGGCAGCGGCGGAGTCCAACCCGCGAATCGACCGGGTCGTCGCTCGCGTGAACCCGGCAGGCGACGCGATCACACTCGCGGTCCTGAAGGGCACCGCGGCCACCGCCCCCGCCCCAACTGCCCTCACACAGTCCGAGACGGCAGTCTTCGAGGTCTCTCTCGCGGCGATCACAGTCGCCCCCGGCACGACCACGCTCACCGCGGCGATGATCGCTGACGAGCGCCGGTTCGTCGGCGGTCGTGCTGGCCGCTGGGCAGGCGACGCGGCCCGCCCCCCGGCGCCCGTGAAGTGGGACCGTGGCATGAACGAGTCGCGCGGCTACGTCGAGGCGTGGAATGGCTCGGCATGGGTGCCTGAGCCGGTCTCCCCCGTCGGCCTGACTGCCGCCCTCACCGCCGCCCAGATTCCCGCACTCGACGCAACGAAGATCACGACCGGCACCCTCGACGCCGCGCGTATCCCGAATATCGATGCGGCGAAGATCACGACGGGAACCCTCGCCGCGGCACGCATCCCTACCGGCCTGTCCGGCGCCGCCGTCAGTCTCGCCGCGACGACGGGCTCGGCCGTCATTGCCGGTTCGCCCGTCACGCTCACGGAGCGGGGCGACACGGCAAACGCAGTCATCGTCTCCGGGGGGACCGTGGCGATCCCGCGCGCCTACTCGACCGCGGCCAACGTGGGTACCCCCCGAGACCTCCAGGTGTGCCCCAACGGGCTACTCGGCTACGTCTCCTCGACCCGAGCCCACAAGACGGATATCGAGCCGCTCACGGCGACGCCGGTCCTCGACCTGGAGCCGGTGACCTACCTGCGAATCGCCGACTCCAGCCTCCCGCGCGAGACCGGCGTGATCGCCGAGCAAGCGGTCGACGTTGGCCTCGATGACCTCGTCTGGACCGACGAGGACGGCGAAGTCGCGGGCTTCGACTACAAGCGACTGAGCGTGCACCTTCTCGCCGCCCTGCGCACACACGAGAAGCGCCTCGCCGACCTCGAATCGGCCGCGGCGTAGCGCAGAGCGGGCGCAGGGGTCGAAGCGCGCCGCCCCGCGCTCGTCACGGGGCTAGCGCTGAGCGCGACGCGCGTCGATCCCCGCCTCGCGCTCCGCCGCGGTGGCGTCCTCGGCGAAGGTGCCGTCGAGGTCGTCATCGAACTTCCATTGGGTCATACGGATAGGGTTTACACGCCCCGACCTGGAGGCGCAAGCAATCTAGGGCGCCCTCGCGCCGCGGGGTGGGGGGTGACCCCCGGGGGGGCAGCCCTCCCGTCCCGGTGCGGCATAGCGCCTGCCGAAGCGCCTAAGTCTGGGGGTCGTAACAAATCGCATCCTCCGCCCGACTCTGCCGCGGACTGACGACCGGGGCCCAACCGCGCTCGGTCACATCGCACCGCTAGCCTCGCGCCATGACCGTCGCTGCGTTCGTCGTCGCCGCTCTTGCTCTACTCGTCTCGATCTACGCCGCGGAGTCCTCACGTCGGAGTGCGGCATCCGCGGACGTGAGCGCGAAGGCTGCGCAACGTCAGGCGGACGCCGCCGACGCCGAGGTCGCGATCCTGCGGGCCCAACGGGACGAGGCGAACGCGCTGCAACTGGCAGCGCCCGCGTGGTCGCTCGACCACCTTGTAGACGACGCCTTCGTGCTTACCAACACAAGTGGCTCGGTCGCTCGCGACGTTTGCCTAGATGTCCCCGAGAACGTTCACATCCAGGGTGTGGCTGCGTGGCCACGAGTTCCGAACGGCGCTCCCGTCTACATCACCAGCATGCTAGTAACGCTCGGTGCTGCTCCGGGCGCCGCGCTGGGCATCATCTGGCGGGTAGACGGTACGGAAGGGCTACTCAGATTCGACGCCGTCATCCCGCCCCGGCCGCGCCGGGTGCCGCCACCGCGACGGGCATGACCTCGTATCGCCGGACCACGCGCCTCTATTGCGAAGCCTCGCCGCCAGCGCTCGCCGCGCTCTCAAGTAGGTATTTCAACACGGCGCGCGTATGCGTGCGAATGAGCGCAAGGCCCAAGTAGAAGCGCGTGTCGTCGTCGAAGATAAACGGGTTCCCCATCTGCGTCAGAGTTCGACCGCCCTCTTCGCCGCCATGCAGGAGAGCACCGTGCACTGTGCCCGATCGGTATTTTGAATACATCTTCTTGATCCGCGCCACATCGTCAACCGGCAATGCGACCAGTCTGACAGCCATCATGAATCGACTACCCGCTCCGTCAATGTGACCACACGAGACGCACTCGGTAGGGACCTCGCTGAACATTGCCCCCACTGCTTCGAGCGCGGCACAGTAGGCGGGGAACGCGAAGGAGTAGTGATCGTCCCGTTCCAGCGAGAGCCCCTCGTGATAAGCGAGCAATGCATTTCCGAGATCGGAGCTCGTTGAGATGGCATCCCACATCGCGTCGTTACACCACTGGGGTACTTCCCAGCGGTGCACTTGCGGGACCTCTCCGGCGGAGATGATGCCGTCGAAGGGAGTGAGGGGCTCCAAGATGCCCGCGAATTCACCTGCTTCGTCGCTCCGAACCTCATGAAACATGCGCACCAGGAGGCCCCATGAGACCGAGAGCACGGCGGCCGCGAGACGCGCATTCCGTCGTGCCTTCGGCTTCAAGTATAACCACGACCCACCGGAAACGGTGCCGACAATACGGATAGGTGCGAACGGAAGGCTCGCATCAGTTCTTGCGAGCCTGAACCCCGGGAGCGCGCGCAATGGTCCGATGCGTCCCGGCTGCAGAAAGGCATTCAGTTCGGTCTCGATGCCTAGCAGCGCTTCCCAGGTGAACGGAGTCGCGTCCGTGGGGAGGGCTCGACGCATCGCCTCGCCGAGCGCGCTCCAGCGATCCATGGACTGATCGTCGAAATCGTCCGTGACGTCGATTTCTAGCACGACGCCTTTTGGTTGCCTGGTGGTGACGAGGAACCCTGAGACGCCGCCCGTCACTGAGGGTTCGAACTCGTACTCCAGCCTGGCCCACAGGTCATGGCCGCGTCCCCCGCGCCTCGCGCGCATCGTGCGGATCGGGCTCATTCCCCTCAGTTGGGTATCCAGCGCTCGAACCCAGTCTCCCCCGTGCTCGATCCAGTCGACCTTTTTGAGTACGACTACCTGAATCCGTGCCACGTTTGCCTCCGCACGCGTCGGATGACCTTAATAGCGCTGGAACCTGCCGCCCCTTCGCACCCTGTCCCGGTGCGGCTCGTCGCCACGCTCGCGATGCTAGCGGCCGAAGCACGGAGGCACGAAGAGACCCCCGGGCTTCGCCACCTTCGGCGAGGCAGGGGGCCTCTCGTCGTTTACACGTGCTCGCGCGTCAGGCGGCCGGGCGCCGCGTCCCGCACGCTGGGAGCCGGTAGGAACCGTCCCTCTCAACGCGCACCGTCGCGCCGCATCCGCACCCGCACACCGTCGTCTCGATAGCCTTCATCGTCATGGCCCTGACCTCTCACTAGGTCTCGGTCTAGGCCCCGGCCTGGCGTTACCGCGCCCGGCTGGGGCCGCCTCGCGCTTGCTCGGCGCGCTGACTGTTGCCCGCCAGCGCACATCGAAGCAAGCGTGAACGCCTTACGCGCTGCATGGCCCGCTCTGAAGTTCACCCGCCCGGGCCAATGAAGGCGGCACTGACGCCGTCGCGATGCGCCACGCAACCGACAACGAGATGTGTCACTATGCAATCCCGGCACGCCCGCGTTCAGTGCGATGAGCAGGTCGAGCGCCTCGGCCTCGCGGACCTCACCGACGATGAGCCGGCTGGGCCGCATGCGCAGCGCCTCCTTCACGAGCCGACGCAGCGCGATCTCGCCCGTCCCCTCGAGACTCGCCTGTCGGCACTGCATCGCGACCCAGTCCCGGACGCTCAGGCGCAGCTCGAAGACCTCCTCGCAGCTCACCACGCGCTCCCGTGCCCCCACGGAGCCGGCGAGCGCGTTGAGCATGGTCGTCTTCCCTGCCTGCGTCGCACCCGAGACCAGGACGTTCAGCCCCACCCGGACGGCGGCTGCGAGGAACGCCGCTGCGTGGGGCGTGAGGCTGCCGAGCGCGACCATCTCGTCGAGGGAAGCCGCACGGACGACGTACTTGCGGATGTTCACGGACCAGTGCTGGCGCGTGACGTCGGGGATCACCGCGTGCACGCGCTCACCACCGGGCAACGAGGCGTCGACGAACGGGCTGGACAGGTCCAGGCGCCGTCCGCTCGCCTTGAGCATCCGCTCGACGAGGTCGCGCACCTGCGGGTCGGTGAGGACGGTCGTCGTGAGCTCCGGCTCACCGCGACGCGCGACGAAGACCTGCGCGGGCGAGTTGATCCAGATCTCCTCCACCTCGGGGTCGTCGAGGTAGCGCTGCAGCGGGCCCAGCCCGGAGACGGCGTCGACGAGAGCCTTGTGCGCGGCGCCTGCGTCGACGAGCGGCGGCACGGAACCGAGGATCGAGCGCTGGTCGTAGTCGGCCATCGCGTCGCTGACCAGCGCGGTGATCGCCGGGCGGTCGCGCACGGGGTCGACGCCGCGTCGGCGGATGAGCTCGCGCACCTCGCTCTCGAGGATGGCTACGCCGTCCATCGGACCCCCTGCCCGGTTCGTACGATTCGTACCGCTCTGTGGTGGGCGAGACTAGGGGAATCCGTCGCCCCGGTCAGCACTCTGTCCACAGGGAGGGACGTCGCTCACCCGGACGAGTGATGGCACGGGATCGTTCCCAGACCTACTACGTTGTCAGCGTGAACATCCCGACCGGAACCCAGCACACCCTGACGCTGGGCGACCAGCACGCCGTCATCGCCGCCGTCGGCGCCAGCCTGCGCGAGTACCGCGTCGGCTCGCGCGACGTCGCGCTCCCCTTCCCCGCCGACGCGATGGCGCCGGCGTTCTCGGGTACGGTGCTCGCCCCCTGGCCCAACCGGCTGCGGGACGGCGAGTACGACCGCGACGGCGTCACCTACGAGGTGCCGGTCAGCGAGCACTTCCGGAACACGGCTCTGCACGGTCTGGTTGCGTTCGTCGCGTTCGAGGAGGTCGTGAGCACGACGACGAGCGTCACGCTCGCGCACACCGTCGTCCCGACGCCGGGCTACCCGTGGGCCGTCCGCGTCCAGGTCACGTACACGTTGACCGACGACGGCCTGCGCGTCCTGACCGAGGCGGAGAACGTGGGCCGCGGGACGGCCCCGTACGGGGTCGGCTTCCACCCGTGGCTGTCCCCGGGCGACGGCGCCGTCGACGACTGCACGCTGCAACTCGGCGCAGCACGCCACGTCACGGTCGACGACCGCCTGCTCCCGACGGGCGACGAGCCCGTGGCCGGCGTCGCGGACCTGCGGTCTGCGCAACCGCTGCGGGGGGTCGCGTTCGACGACGCCTGGGTGGAGCCGGTGCGCGACGAGGCCGGGCTGACGTGGGCGCGCCTGACGGGTGCCGACGGCCGCACCGTCGCGCTGTGGGCCGACGACGCGTGCGCCGCGTGGCAGGTGTGCACCGGTGACGGGATCCCGCACATCGAACGCCGAGGCGTGGCCGTCGAGCCGATGACGTGCATCGCGGACGCGTTCCGCACGGGCGACGACCTCGTCGAGCTGGCCGAGGGTGGCACGCACACGATCACGTGGGGCCTGCGCCTGGAGTGAGGGCGGGGCCCGCGCGTAGGACGGGCGGGGGGGGTGCGACGGCTACGAGCCGTAGTACTCCCCGTCGGCCTTGACGCCCTTCGTGTACTCCCAGTGCCACCGCTCGTGCGGGCCGCTGCCTCCGGGCAGCGCCCAGGCCGGGTTCTCCCAGCCGAACGCCTTGGCGTTGGCGTTGAGCCACACCCACCGCTCGCCGCTGGTGAGCTGCGAGCAGAAGTCGACCGCCAGGCCCCAGCCGTGGTTGCTCTTGCCGGGCGCCGCGGCCAGGCTCCCCCGGGTCGCCTTGACGCTCCGCTGCTCGGCGAGCGTGCGGTAGCCGGACGCGAGACACATGTCCGCGCCGAACCGGGCGACGTAGGCGGCGTTGAACTCCGCGAGGCTGGCGGCCGCGTCAGCACGAAGGCGCGTATGACCGTCCCAGAGCGTGCACAGGTCCTTGGCGGGCAGCAGCCCGTTCGACCCGGCGGACCGCTCGCGGGGGTCGCAGCCGGGGAGCAGCGACCGCGACTCGCTGCGGCTCGCGGCGTCGGCGGCCGCACGGGCGGCGATGGCACCCTCACCGGGGACCAGAGACGCGGGCGGCAGGATCGACACGGGTGCGGCCGCGAGAGCGCTGACCGTGCTGGGCAGCGTCGCCTTGTCGAGCGGGGCGCCGGAGAGCACCTCGGTACCGGCGATCGCGCCCTGGCTGACGGGGATGACGACCGTGACGCCGGCCAGCGCCGCGAGGACGCCGAGACGCGTGGCCGCTCGCGCGGGCCGGCGACGGCGTCCGGACTCCGGTCGGCTCGAGCCGTCACGGCCGGACGACGGACGCCGTGAGGCCGAGCGCGGCGCGCCCGTGCGCGGTGCGTCCGCGTCGACCACGCTCGCCGGCGACGGCCCGGCGGCCAGGTTCTGCGGGGCGGCGTTCGGTGCGTGCGGGACGGTACGCGGCACCGGGGCGCTCGTGAGGACGGGCGACGCGTCGACCGACGGTGCGGGAGCCGAGGGGGTGGACGGTGCGGGCACCGTGGCCGTGGTCGGGGGTGCGGCCGTCCGCGGGATCGCCGTGGTGGCTGCGTCCGCGAGCGGCGCAACGACTCCCGACAGTGCGCCGGCCTCCCCCTGAGCGTGGGCGAGGTTCGTCGCCGCGTACGGGGCCGAGTCACCAGGGGCGACCCTCTGACCGGCCGCGGGCGTGTCCGGCTGGCCCGGAGCGTGCGGCCGCCGCTCCGTCGGCATCGCCGCGCGCGGCGACAGGCTCGAGGTGACGGCGGTCGGCGTGATCGCGTGGTCGCGCGCCGTCCCGCGCGGCTCCGGCCGTGCGGCGGCGGGCTGCCCGGCGGGCGCGAGGGGCCATTCGAGGCCCGTCGCCGGCTGCGCGGTCGCAGCGGAGCGTCGGCCGGACGTCACGGGCCGGGGGTCGCCGCCCGGCCGGATGTCGGTGCCCGACGTCCACGTGGGCATGCGCCCGGAGGGCGCGGTGGACACGGTGCCCGGAGCCGTCGGCTGTGCGGGGCGAGTGGGCGACGGCTGCGCGGTCGGCGCGGTGCGCGAGGCCGACGTCAACTGGCCGGCGCTCAGCCGCGCGGCGCGGCGGCTCGTGACAGGCGCCGTCGTGACGACGGGCCCGGACGACGCGGGGCCGGAGCCGGCGGCCGAACCGGCCGACGCCGCAGCGAGCTGCGCCTGGCGCTCGGCCTCGCGCAGCTCACGACGGGTGCGAGGTGCCGCTGCGGGCACGCTGTCCTCGGGCCGCACTACACCTCCTCGTCGGGAATCTGCGAGACCCCGACGGGGTGCTCACCTGCCGACGACGACGCCGGCGCGATCACGAAACCATAACGGGTCGTGGGAACCCTTCCAAGCCCCCTGGACGCATGTCCAACCGATCGGCCCACACACCCTGACGAGACCTGCGCCGCCGCAGCCCGCGTCACGCCCGCGACACGCCGCACGACACGCCGAGGGAGACGCGCGACGGCCGCGCGACGGCGGTTTCCCGATCCCCTGCCCGGACGCGGCGGCCCAAGACCGCGGCCGTGCGCGCCGGTTGTGAAGATCTTGTGCACAGGGTTTCCGGTGACTCAGGACCCATCACCGACCCGGCCACTGCTCGCGCTGCATCGCGTCGCGCACCTCGCCGACCAGCTCCTCGAGGATGTCCTCCAGGAACACGACGCCCACGGTGGCCCCACCCTCGACCACCCGCGCCAGGTGGGCCCCCGAGCGCTGCATCGCACCGAGGGCGTCCTCGACCTCCGCGTCCGGGCCCACGACCGCGAGCGCCCGCACGCGCCACGTCGGGACGGGTTGGCGGCGGGTCACGTCGTCGGCGTACAGGACGTCCTTGAGGTGCAGGTAGCCGGCCGCCACCCCGTCCTCGCCGAGCACCGGGAAGCGCGAGAAGCCGGTCCGCGCCACGAGCCGCTCGACGTCCTGCGGCGTCGCCCCCAGCTCCACGGTCGTGAGCTCTGCCGCGGGCACCATGACGTCGCGGGCGGTCCGGTCGGAGAACTCGATCGCGCCGCGCAGCAGGCCCTCGGAGTCCTCGAGCAGCCCCTCGGCCTGCGACCGTTCGACGATCGACTGCACCTCCTCCGCCGTGAAGGCCGACGACACCTCATCCTTGGGCTCGACGCCCACCGCCCGCAGCGCGTGGTTGGCGAGCCAGTTCAGGACGACGATGACGGGTCGCACCACTCGGGCGATCCACACGAGGGGCGGCCCGAACATCAGCACGGCACGGTCCGGACCGGCGACGGCCAGGTTCTTCGGCACCATCTCACCGAGCACCACGTGCAGGTACACGACGACGAGCAGCGCGACCGTGAACGCGATCGGGTGCGTCCACTGGTCGCCCACCCCGATCGCGTGCAGCGGGTCCTCGATCAGGTGGGCGATGGCCGGCTCGGCCACGACACCCAGGCTCGTCGAGCACACGGTGATGCCGAGCTGCGCGCAGGCGAGCATGAGCGAGACGTTCTCCATGGCCCACAGCACGGTGCGGGCGCGGCGGTCACCGGCCTCCGCCCGCGGCTCGATCGCGCTGCGGCGCGCAGAGATGATGGCGAACTCGGCGCCGACGAAGAACGCGTTGGCGGCCAGCAGGCCGATCGCGATGACGAGCGCGGTGGTGCTGTTCACGCGTCCCCCTCCGTCTCGTCGTCGAGCGCGACGACGCGCAGCCGCTCGACGCGCCGCCCGTCCATGCGCTCGACCTGCAGCAGCACACCGTCGACGTCCAGGCTGTCGCCCTCGGCCGGGATCCGGCCGAGACGCGCCATGACGAGGCCGCCGAGCGTCTCGTACGGACCGTCGTCGGGCACCTTGAGACCGGTGGTCTCGGTGAGCTCGTCGGGCCGCAGGACACCGGGAAGGTGCCACGAGCCGTCCGCGGCGCGGGCTGCGGAGGTACGGCGCCGGTCGTGCTCGTCGGCGACGTCGCCCACGAGCTCCTCCACGACGTCCTCGAGCGTGACCACGCCCGACGTGCCGCCGTACTCGTCGACCACGACGGCCATCTGCAGCCCCTGCTCGCGCAGCTCGACCAGCAGCGGCCCCAGGTGGACGGTCTCGGGGACCTGCGGCGCCTCGACCATGAGCGCGGCGGCCGGGACCTCGGCGCGTCGCTCGTACGGCACCGCGACGGCGCGGCGGACGTGCACCAGGCCGACGATGTCGTCGTTGTCGTCACCGATCACCGGGAACCGGGAGTGGCCCGTCGCCCGGGCCAGGGCCGTGACGTCGGCGGCCGTGTCGTCGCGACGCACGACGACGAGGCGCTGCCGGTCCGTCATGACGTCGACGGCCGTCAGCTCGAAGAAGTCGATGGAGTTGGTCAGCAGCGTGGCCGTCGACTCGTCGAGCGTCCCGACCTCGGCGGACCGCCGCACCAGCGCCGCGAGCTCCTGCGGCGAGCGACCACCGGACAGCTCCTCGCGCGGTTCGATCCCGAAGCGCCGCAACAGCGCGTTGGCGCTGCCGTTGAAGAACGCGATGACGGGGTGCAGAGCGGTGGTGAACGCGCTCTGGAACGGGATCACCTTGCGTGCCGTGCCGAGCGGTCGGGCGATCGCGAAGTTCTTGGGGACCAGCTCACCGAACACCATGGAGAACCCGTTGACCAGGATGATCGCGACGACGGCGGCGATCACGCCGGACAGCGCGGTGCCCAGCGGGCCGTCCAGGACGTGGCGCAGGAGGCGCCCGACGGCCGGCTGCGTCGTGTAACCGAGCAGCACGGTGGTGACGGTGATGCCGACCTGCGCACCGGAGAGCTCGGTCGACAGCCGACGCAGCGCGCGCAGCACACCCTGGCCCGCACGGTCGTCGCGCGGGGTCTGCTTCTCGACCACGCCCGGGTCCAGCGTGACCAGCGAGAACTCGCTCGCGACGAAGACGGCGGTGCCGAGGGTCAGGACGATGCCGAGACCGACCAGCAGCCACTCGGTCAGCACTCGGGGCCCCGGTGGTTCGGGGCGGTGGACAGGTCAGCGAGGGGGCCGGCACGGTCGGGCCCGGGCCTGCAGGCCCGGGCGGGACGCCGGCAGCGACTTGAGCTGCTCATGGTGCGACCTATCGTAAAGCGCGAGCGCCCCGCTCGTCGGGGTTCGTCCCCAGGCGCGTCCAGCACGGACAACGCCCGACGACGCGCTCCGTGTGCCAATCTGGGCGCATGACGACTCCGAGCGGTGCAAGGGTGCCCGCATCAGGGCGCGGCTCGACGACGGTGCTGGTCGTCGAGGACGAGCCCGCGATCGCGCAGGCCATCGCACGCCGCCTCGCGGCGGAGGGCTGGGCGGTCGAGGCGGTCGGCGACGGTCTTGTGGGCGTCGAGCGCGCCGCCACGCTCCAGCCCGACGTGGTGGTCCTGGACGTCATGCTCCCCGGCATCGACGGGCTCGAGGTCTGCCGACGCATCCAGGCGGAGCGTCCCGTCCCGGTCCTCATGCTCACGGCCCGCGACGACGAGACGGACATGCTCATCGGCCTGGGCGTCGGGGCAGACGACTACATGACCAAGCCCTTCTCGATGCGTGAGCTCGTCGCCCGCACCAAGGCGCTGCTGCGCCGCACCGAGCGGGCCGCGCAGGCCGCGGAGCAGGCCGTCGCCGCCCAGCCCGACCCGCCGGTCGAGATCGGCGACGTGCTGATCGACCGCGCGCAGCGACGCGTGACCCGCGACGGCGCCGAGGTCCACCTGACCCCCACCGAGTTCGACCTGCTCCTCGCGCTCGTCGCGAGCCCGCGCACGGTGCTGACCCGCGAGCGCCTGCTCGCCGAGGTCTGGGACTGGGTGGACGCGAGCGGCACGCGCACGGTCGACTCCCACATCAAGGCGCTGCGCCGCAAGCTGGGCCCGGACCTCATCCGCACGGTGCACGGCGTCGGGTACGCCTTCGAGCCGGCCGACTCCCATGAGCAGGACGGCGCGTGACCCCGTGGCGGTCGTCCCCCGGCACGTGCGCGGCGAGCCCGGCCGCTCGCGGCTCCCGGACGTCCGCCCGCTCGACCGGTTCAGCTCGATCAAGGTCAAGCTGGGCGTGCTGGTGGCCGCGACGGTCACGCTCGCGTCGTTCATCACGTGGCTCGGCCTGTCCAAGCACCTGGGCCCGACGAGGACCCTGCCGCTGGCCATCGTCATCTCCCTGGTCCTCACCCAGGTGCTCGCCCGCGGCATGACGTCGCCGCTGCGCGAGATGACGCACGCGGCCCGGCAGATGGCGTCCGGGGACTACACGTGGCGGGTGCGCGCGACGAGCGCCGACGAGGTGGGGCAGCTCGCCCAGGCGTTCAACACCATGGCCGACGACCTGCAGCAGAACGACCAGTTCCGCCGCGAGCTCGTCGCGAACGTGTCGCACGAGCTGCGCACGCCGGTGACCGCGCTGCAGGCCCAGCTCGAGAACATCGTCGACGGCGTCGACGAGGCCGACCCCGCGACCATGGAGGCGGCGCTCGCGCAGACCGAACGGCTGGGCCGGCTGGTGACCTACCTGCTGGACCTGTCCCGCCTCGAGGCCGGCGACGCGCCCCTGGAGATCAGCCAGGTGCGGCTCGCGGACTTCCTGCAGGAGGCCGCCGACGGCGCGCAGCTCGTCGGCGCCGCCAAGCACCTGCGCTTCCCCGTCAGCGTGCAGCCGCCCGACCTGTCGGTCCCCGCGGACCCGGAGCGCCTGCACCAGGTGGTCGCCAACCTGCTCCACAACGCCGTGCGGCACTCCCCCGCGGACGACGAGGTGCGGCTCGAGGCCAGCCGCGTGGGCAGCGACGTGCGCATCGACGTGATCGACAACGGCCCGGGCATCGCAGCAGCCCAGCGCGCGCACGTGTTCGAGAGGTTCGTGCGCGGCAACTCCCCCGCGACGACGGGCCAGGTCTCCACGGGCGGCACCGGGCTGGGGCTGGCCATCGTGCGGTGGGCGGTCGAGCTGCACGGCGGCCGCATCGAGGTCGCCGACACGACGAGCGGGTGCACGATGCGCGTCACCCTGCCCGCCTCGGGAGCGCCGCCCACCGGGGAGATCGCCGCGCTCACCACGTTGTGACGCACGCGACATCGCGGCGCAGCCTGGCGCACTTGCCCCGGCCGTCTCAGGGGGACGGCGAAACCATGACCTCGCAGGCCGTAGCCGGACCAGCGCTTGAGCAGGGCGAGCCGGTGTCCTTGCCCGGATTTGACCGTGCTGTGTCGACGAGGTGAAGAGGTCCGACCCGGTGTCCGATCTGGCCGTTTCCGGCGGACGTGGGAGCGCACGAAGGCCGTAGTGTTGACGCCGACAGAACCGGCAACGACGCGGACGAGGTCCGCAGCGGAAGTGGGCGATCCTCGCGTGTCCCAGAAGGCGGAGCCTGAATCGATCCGCGCCGATTTCGGCGCGAACGAGTGGCTCGTGGACGAGTTGTACGAGCAGTACCTGAAGGACAAGAACGCGGTGGACCCCGCGTGGTGGGACTTCTTCGAGGGCTACAAGCCCGGCGAGCAGGACGCGACGACGAACGGCAACGGTGCCGATCCCGCCACGGACTCCCCGGCCGCCCCCAAGGCCCAGCCGACCCAGGTCAAGGAGGCACCCTCGAAGGACGAGCCGATGCCGGCCGTCCCCGCGGCGCTCCCACCCAAGCCGAAGCACCTGCCGGCCGACCCGACGGCGAGCGCCGCGACCAAGCAGGTGGACGCCGAGCCCGCGCCGGTGACCTCCCCCGTCGCCACCGCCCAGCCCGCGACCGCGCCGTACGCGCAGGCCGCGCTCAAGTCCACGACGCAGGCCGACGAGGCCGTCGACGACGTGCAGAAGCTGCGCGGTCCTGCGGCCCGCGTGGTCACCAACATGGAGGCCTCGCTCGAGGTCCCGACGGCGACCTCGGTGCGCGCCGTGCCGGCCAAGCTCATGGTCGACAACCGCATCGTCATCAACAACCACCTCTCGCGCGGCCGCGGCGGCAAGATCTCCTTCACGCACCTGATCGGCTTCGCGCTGGTCGAGGCGCTCGAGCAGATGCCCGCCATGAACGCGGCGTACACGCCGATCGACGGCAAGCCGGGCTTCACGCAGCCGGCGCACGTCAACCTCGGCATCGCGATCGACCTGGCCAAGCCGGACGGCACGCGCCAGCTCATGGTCCCGTCCATCAAGAAGGCGGACACGCTCGACTTCGCGCAGTTCTGGAGCGCGTACGAGGACGTGGTGCGGCGCGCGCGCGGCAACAAGCTGACGGTCGACGACTTCGCCGGCACGACGATCTCGCTGACCAACCCGGGCACGATCGGCACGGTCCACTCGGTCCCGCGCCTCATGCAGGGGCAGGGCACGATCATCGGCGTCGGCGCGATGGACTACCCGGCCGAGTTCGCGGGCACGTCCGAGGACCGCCTCAACGTCATGGGCGTCTCGAAGGTCCTGACGCTGACCAGCACGTACGACCACCGGATCATCCAGGGCGCCCAGTCGGGCGACTTCCTGCGCATCCTGGGCCTGAAGCTGCTGGGCGAGGACGGCTTCTACGACCGCGTGTTCGCGGCGCTGCGGGTCCCCTACGAGCCCGTGCGCTGGGTCCGCGACACGTCGAACGACCCGGACGCGGAGGCCATCAAGCCGGCCCGCATCGGCGAGCTCATCCACTCCTTCCGCTCGCGCGGGCACCTCATGGCGGACACCGATCCGCTCGCCTACCGCCAGCGCAAGCACCCGGACCTGGACATCCAGACCCACGGCCTGACGCTGTGGGACCTCGACCGTTCCTTCCCCACGGGTGGGTTCACGGGCAAGCCGCGCGCCAAGCTCCGCGACGTGCTCGGCCTGCTGCGCGACTCGTACTGCCGCACCACGGGCATCGAGTACATGCACCTGCAGGACCCGCGCCAGCGCCGCTGGCTCCAGGAGCGCCTCGAGTCGGGGTACGCCCGCACGCCGCGCGAGGACCAGGTCCGCATCCTGCGCCGCCTCAACGCCGCCGAGGCGTTCGAGACGTTCCTGCAGACCAAGTACGTGGGCCAGAAGCGGTTCTCGCTGGAGGGCGGCGAGTCCGTCATCCCGCTGCTCGACGCAATCCTGTCCAAGGCCGCAGACAACGGTCTCGACGAGGTCGGCATCGGCATGGCCCACCGCGGCCGCCTCAACATCCTGGCCAACATCGCGGGCAAGTCCTACGCCCAGATCTTCAGCGAGTTCGAAGGCAACCAGGACCCCAAGTCGGTCCAGGGCTCGGGCGACGTGAAGTACCACCTCGGTACCGAGGGCACGTTCACCGCGGAGTCCGGCGCGACGACCCAGGTCTACCTGGCCGCCAACCCGTCACACCTCGAGGCCGTGGACCCCGTGCTCGAGGGCATCGTGCGCGCCAAGCAGGACCGGATCGACCTGGGCGGCGACGGCTTCTCCGTGCTCCCGATCCTCATCCACGGTGACGCGGCGTTCGCCGGTCAGGGCGTGGTCTTCGAGACCCTGAACCTGGCCCAGCTTCGCGGCTACCGCACCGGCGGCACCATCCACGTGATCATCAACAACCAGGTCGGCTTCACCACGGGCCCCTCGTCGTCGCGCTCGTCGCAGTACGCGACCGACGTGGCGAAGGGCCTGCAGGTGCCGATCTTCCACGTGAACGGCGACGACCCCGAGGCGTGCGTGCGCGCCGCGGAGCTGGCGTTCGAGTACCGCGAGCAGTTCGACCGCGACGTCATCATCGACATGCTGTGCTACCGCCGCCGCGGTCACAACGAGGGCGACGACCCGTCGATGACCCAGCCGCTCATGTACAACCTCATCGAGGCCAAGCGCTCGGTGCGCAAGCTGTACACCGAGACGCTCGTGGCGCGCGGCGACCTCACGATGGACGACGCCGAGCAGGCGCTGCAGGACTACCAGCAGCAGCTCGAGCGCGTGTTCGCCGAGACCCGCGAGGACGGCTGGACGCCGCCGCCGGCCGAGGCCGAGGCCGTCGCCGGCCTGGAGCGCCCGGAGTCGCAGCTCGAGGACGCCGGCGTGATGGTCGGCTGGAAGACCGCCATCGAGGCCGACACGCTGGAGCGGATCGGCAAGGCGCACGTGCGTCCGCCGGAGGGCTTCACGGTCCACCCCAAGCTGGCGCAGCTGCTGGCCAAGCGCGAGCAGATGTCGCGCGAGGGCGGCATCGACTGGGGCTACGGCGAGCTGCTCGCGTTCGGGTCGCTGCTGGTCGAGGGCACCCCGGTGCGCCTGGCCGGCCAGGACTCGCGCCGCGGCACGTTCGTCCAGCGCCACGCGGTCATGCACGACCGCGAGACGGGCGCCGAGTGGACGCCGCTGCTGTACCTGTCGCAGGACCAGGCCAAGTTCTGGGTGTACGACTCCTCGCTGAGCGAGTACGCGGCGCTCGGCTTCGAGTACGGCTACTCCGTGGAGCGCCCGGACGCGCTGGTGCTGTGGGAGGCGCAGTTCGGCGACTTCGTCAACGGCGCCCAGACGATCATCGACGAGTTCATCTCGTCGGCCGAGCAGAAGTGGGCCCAGCGCTCGTCGGTGGTGCTGCTGCTGCCGCACGGCTACGAGGGTCAGGGACCCGACCACTCGTCGGGCCGCATCGAGCGGTTCCTGCAGCTGTGCGCGCAGGACAACATGATCGTCGCGCAGCCGTCGACGCCCGCGTCGCACTTCCACCTGCTGCGTCGCCAGGCGTACCAGCGTCCGCGCAAGCCGCTGGTCGTCTTCACGCCCAAGTCGATGCTGCGCCTCAAGGCGGGCGCGTCGGCGGTGGAGGACTTCACCACGGGCACCTTCCGTCCGGTGATCGGCGACGACCTGGCCGCCGCGAAGGCCGGCCAGGTGGACCGCGTGCTGCTGTGCTCCGGCAAGGTCTACTGGGACCTGCTGGCGCAGCGCGCGAAGTCCGGCGACGAGCGCACCGCGATCGTCCGAGTCGAGCAGCTCTACCCGCTCGACGGCGAGGCGGCGAAGGAGGCGCTCGCTCCCTACGACGGCGCCGAGCTGGTGTGGGTGCAGGACGAGCCGCAGAACCAGGGGCCGTGGTCGTTCGTCTCGATGCACCTGCCGCAGCTGCTCGGTCGCACGCTCCGCGTCGTCTCGCGGCCCGAGTCGGCCTCACCGGCAGCGGGTTCGGCCAAGAAGCACCAGGCCCAGCAGGCCACGCTCGTCGAGCAGGCGTTCGCCCGCTGACGCGTCCCCTGCTGACGGCACCGACGACGGCCACTCCTCACCCGAGGGGTGGCCGTCGTCGTCACACCGCGACACGCCCGCGCAGCGGGGTCCGGACCGGGGCAGCCTGAGAGACTGGGCTCAGCACGTGACCGGACGGAGAGACCGAGGAGTGGTGGCGTTGGGTGAGCTGAGGCTCGTGGTGGTCGGCGACGAGCTGGTCGCCGGGACCGGGGACCCCAAGGCCCTGGGCTGGGTGGGCCGCGTCGCGGCGCGCACCACGGGCGCCGACCGGCTCACCGTCGTCACGCTCGCGGTCCCGGGAGAGACGACGACCGAGCTCGGTGCCCGCTGGGAGGACGAGGTCCGCCGCCGCCTGTCACCCGAGGCCGACAACCGGCTGGTGATCGGGCTCGGACGCGCCGACCTCGGAGCCGGGCTCTCGCTCGCCCGCAGCCGGCTGAACCTCGCCAACGTGCTCGACGTCGCCGAGCAGTGGAAGGTACCCGCGTTCGTCGTCGGACCTCCTCCCGGCAAGGTCGCCGACGCCGACCGCCTGGCCGACCTGGCCGCCGCGTTCGGCGACGTCGCCAGCCGGCGGCGCGTGCCGTACGTCGACACCTACTCCCCCTTGGCGGCGCACGAGCAGTGGCTCGGCGACCTGGCTGCGGGCGACGGCGAGCTGCCCAGCCAGGCGGGCTACGGCCTCATGGCGTGGCTCGTCCTGCACACGGGCTGGCACACCTGGCTGGGCCAGCCCGACGACGAGGCGTAGGACCACCCGCAGCACCGGCGACGGGTACACGGGCGGCGCTACCGCAGCGTGTCGCGCAGCACCTGCCGCGCGTCGTCGAGCGTCCGCCGCACGAGCGCCACGGTCTGCTCGTCGACGCGGCCGGCGGCGACGGCCCGCCGCAGATCGGCCCGCACCTCGTCCCGGAACCTGTTGACCAGCCCTTCCGCCTCGGACGCCCGGGCGTGGGCCGTGTGCCGCGCCTCGTCGCCCGCCGCGTACCCGGGCACCGCCGACGCGCGCGCCTTGCGGGCCTGCGCCTCGAGCTCGGCACGCAGGCCACGCATCGAGCCGCGGGCGTCGTCGCGCACCTGGAACGCACGCTCGCGGACGGTCTCGGCGATGCCCTCCTCGAGGTCGGAGATCTCGTCCCGGCGCGCCAGCAGCTCGTCGCGGCCCGCGTCGGTGAGCGCGTAGACGCTCTTGCGCTCCTCGTCGGTGCGCGTCACGAGGCCCTCGTCGACGAGGCGGGACAGACGCGGGTAGATCGTCCCGGCGCTGGGACGGTAGGTGCCGCCGAACCGAGCGGTGAGCTCGGTGATGAGCTCGTACCCGTGCTTGGGCCCGTCCTCGAGCAGGGCGAGCAGGTACAGACGCAGCTGGCCGTGGGCGAACACCGGCGCCATCACAGCGCGCTCCGCAGCACCGTGACGTGGCCGGAGACCGTGTTCGCCGAGACGAAGCAGGTGCCGTCGCCGCGCACCACGTCCACCTTGCGCTGGCCGGGCTTGCCGCCCTTGTACTCCTCGCCGTCCACGACGAGACGCCCGGACACCGACTGCGCCTGCAGCTTGACCCCCTGGTCCTGCGGGAGCCGGAGCGTGACGTCACCGGACACCGTCGACGCGGTCACGGACGACGAACCGCCGGTGACGTCCAGGGCCAAGCCGCCCGAGACCGAGTTGGCCTGCACCAGGCTCAGCTCGCCGGACGCGGAGAGGTCACCGGAGACCGTGTTGAGCTTGAGCGTGCCGGCGTGCTCGCGGACGACGATCTCGCCGGAGACCGTGTGCGCGGACAGCCGTCCGCGCGTCCCGTCGGTGACGAGCGCCCCGGAGACGGTCGACACCGACGCGTCCTCCTCGATCCCGGCGAGCAGCCCCTCGGCGCTCACGGTGCCGAGCTTGGTGCGCACGTCGCGGGGCACCGCGATGGCCACGTCGGCCCGGTCCTTGTCCCGGAAGTTGCGGAACTTCTCGAGCCAGCCCTCCCAACCGCCCAGCGTGAACGAGTACCCGACGCGCAGCTCCCCGCCCTCGAGCGTCACCTCGAGCGGGCGCCCGTCGACCGCGTGCACCTCGATCCGCGTGGTCGGCTCGTCGTGCGCGACGACGTCCACCCGTCCACCGACCAGCTGCACGCGCAACGACTCGACCTGCTCGACCTCGATGATCTGCGGGCCCCCGACGACCCACGACTCCCCAGCCATGACGCACTCCATTCGCGATATATCTCGTCTGCCGCAAGACACGTTATATCGCGTTCTGACGCAAGGCAACCCCCGACAAACCCGCAACGTCCGAGGACGTGGCCGCTAGAGCGGCCACTTCCTCGGACGTTGCGGAAGAGGGGTGGGGTCTTGCTACGAGACGAGGCCTGCCTGGCGGAGCTCGACCGTCAGGTCGTGCGGGTTCGACGAGGCCGAGACGGCCTCCTCGTACGTGATGACGTTGTCGCGGACCAGCTGGAACAGGTGCTGGTCGAAGGTCTGCATCTTGTAGTAGTCGCCCTCGCGGATCAGGTCGATCAGCGGCGGGGCCTCGGCCGGGTCCAGGATCGCCTCGGCCGTGCGGCCGGTGTTGATCATGACCTCGATCGCGGGCCGACGGCCGCCGCCGTCGGCGCGACGCACCAGGCGCTGGGAGACGATGCCGCGCAGCGCCTGGGCGAGGGCGACGCGCACCTGCTTCTGCTCGTGCAGCGGGAAGAAGTCGACGATGCGGTTGATCGTCTCGGGGGCGTCGATCGTGTGCAGCGTCGAGAGCACCAGGTGGCCGGTCTCGGCGGCGGAGAGTGCCGCACGGACGGTCTCGATGTCACGCATCTCGCCGACGAGGATGACGTCGGGGTCCTGCCGCATCGCGGCGCGCAGCGCGGAGGTGAAGTCGGCCGTGTCCTGGCGGATCTCGCGCTGGGAGACGATCGCCTTCTTGTCCTGGTGCAGGATCTCGATGGGGTCCTCGATCGTGACGATGTTGACCTCGCGGTACGTGTTGATGAGGTCGACCATCGACGCGAGCGTCGTCGTCTTGCCGGACCCCGTCGGGCCGGTCACCAGCACCAGGCCGCGGGGCTCGAGCGCCAGCTCGCCGACGACCTCCGGCACGTGCAGGTCGCCGAGCGACTGCGCACCCACCGCGACCCGGCGGAAGACCATGCCGTACGTGCCGCGCGCCTGGTAGGCGTTGACGCGGAACCGGCCGACTCCGGGCAGCGAGTACGCGAAGTCGGCCTCGTGCGACTGCCGGAACTCCGCGACCAGGTCGTCAGGCAGGACCTCCTCGAGCATGCGCTCGGTGTCGGCAGGCTTGAGGTCGGGGACCTGCAGCTTGCGCAGACGGCCGTCGACGCGCACGCGGGGGGCCGAACCGACCTTGCAGTGCAGGTCGGAGCCGCCCGTGCTCGCGAGGGCGTGCAGGAACGGGATCACGGACTGGGTCGGCTGCGTCACGTCCGATGCATCGGCCCGCGAGACGGCGGACTTGAGCCGATTGCGTCCCGACCGCCCGCGTGTGGGAGACTTGATGGTCGTCGTGCACGTCGTGCAACCGACGTGCACCTCGCCTCCTGCCGGCCGCCGGTAGAGGCGCAACCCGAAGGAGATCCCCATGAGCAAGCGTGGTCGCAAGCGCCGCTCCCGTGCCGGGAGCGCCGCGAACCACGGCAAGCGTCCCAACGCCTGATCACCGATCAGTCACTGGGCGCGGCCGTCCGCGAACTGAGGAAGGCCCCGGCAGCGCAGCAGCGCACCGGGGCCTTCGTCGTGCTCGGGGTGAGGGTTACTCGACGACACCCTCGACGACCGTCGTCCGCACGGTGACCGTCAGGCTCGCGCGCACCTTGGCGCGCAGCTCGTCGGGCGCCAGGTCCGCGGTCGCGTAGCAGCGCTGCACCAGCTTCTTCACGACCAGCTCGACGTCGTGCTCCTCGAGGCAGCCGTGACAGCCCGCCAGGTGTGCCCGCACGCGCTCGGCGTCGTGCTGCTCCAGCTCGGCGTCGAGGTAGGCCCACAGCTCGTTGACCGCCTCGTCGCAGCCGCAGTCGCCACCCGCCTTGGCAGGCGGTTCCGTCCACTCGCTCATCGTGCGTCCTCCGTGCCGGCGGGCGCCGCGGCGACGAGGCCGCGCTCCCGCGCGTAGTCGGCCAGCAGCTCACGCAGCTGACCCCGCCCCCGGTGCAACCGCGACATCACGGTCCCGATGGGCGTTCCCATGATCTCGGCGATCTCCTTGTACGCGAAGCCCTCGACGTCCGCCAGGTACACCGCGATGCGGAACTCCTCGGGGATGCGCTGCAGCGCGTCCTTCACGTCGGAGTCGGGCAGGTGGTCGAGCGCCTCGGCCTCGGCCGAGCGCAGGCCGGACGACGTGTGCGACTCCGCACGCGCGAGCTGCCAGTCCTCGATCTCCTCCGCGTGCGACTGCTGGGGCTCGCGCTGCTTCTTGCGGTAGGAGTTGATGTACGTGTTGGTGAGGATCCGGTACAGCCACGCCTTGAGGTTGGTCCCCGGGCGGTACTGGTGGAACGCCGCGAACGCCTTGGTGAAGGTCTCCTGCACCAGGTCCTCGGCGTCGGCCGGGTTGCGCGTCATCCTCAGCGCAGCGCCGTACAGCTGGTCCAGGTAGACCAGCGCGTCGGCCTCGAAGCGGGCGTTGCGCGCCGCCTCGTCCTCGGATTCCGGGGCCCGGTTCGTGTCCCCGTCGATGTCCTCGCTCATTGCCGATGAGCCTATGCCGGAAACGGCTGCTCCACTGGCCAGCGTCCGCGCCGTGGGCTCAGCGGGCTGCCAGGGGGTGAAGTCCTGCGCGGTCGTCGGGGTCGGCAGCGTCGTCGTCTGGCGTGTCGCTGCGGGACGTGGGGGTGAGGCGCAGGGCATGTGGGGCACAACCGTCGCGGGGCCGACGACATTCCCGAGCGCTGTCGTCCCCCGTCGCGTCTCACGCCGCTGCCGACTAGCGTGGCTGCCAGGACCACGGCCGGGCCCCGACCAGCCCGCCCGGCCGAGACGAAGGAGATCACCCGTGCTGCTGCGCCGCCTCGCCCGCCCGCTGTTCGCGAGCTGGTTCGTCGCCGAAGGGCTCGACGTGGTGCGTCATCCCGCCGCCCACACGGCCGACGTCCGCGGCGCCCTGGCCATGATCCAGCGTCGGACCGGCGTCGAGCTGCCCGCGCTGTCCGACCGCCAGCTCACGAGCGCCGTGCAGGCCCACGGCGTCGCGATCGCCGGCGCGGGCGCGCTGCTCGCTGCGGGTCGGGCACCTCGCACGGCCGCACTGGCCCTCGCCGTGCTGACGGCGCCGCTCGTCGTGGTGAACCTGCCCGACAAGGAGGCGGACGGTCGCGACAAGGTCCTCGCCAAGGGGCGGCGCGAGCGCTTCGTCCGCGCGCTGGCCTTCACGGGCGGCGCCATCCTCGTCGGCGTCGACCGCGAGGGCCGCCCCGGCGTCTCCTGGCGGATGCACGACGCGTGGGACCGGCACAAGCCGACGAGCGACGACTGAGACGACCGAGCGCGACCCGGTCCGCACCCCGGGCACCCGGCCGTCACCAGCGCGCGGGCCACTAACCTGGGTGCCATGACGACCGCGACAGCCCCGCTCTGGCCGGCCCCCCTCGCACCGGAGCCGCTGGACGCCGTCGTCGACGTGCCCGGCTCCAAGTCCCTGAGCAACCGCTACCTCGTGCTCGCGGCCATCGCCGAATCCCCCAGCCTGCTGCGCAGCGTCCTCGCCTCGCGCGACACCCACCTCATGGCGTCGGCGCTCGAGACCCTGGGCGTCCAGGTGGACCGCGGCACCGACTGGGCCGTGACGCCCGGCCGCCTGCGTGGGTCCGTGACGATCGACTGCGGCCTGGCGGGCACGGTCATGCGGTTCCTGCCGGCCGTCGCGGCGCTCGCCGACGGTCCTGTGCACTTCAAGGGCGACGTCGAGGCGTTGGCGCGGCCCATGGGCCCGGTCATCCGCGCGCTGCAGGCTCTCGGGGTGCGCGTCGACGAGGAGGGCGAGGCCGGTCGCCTGCCGTTCACGGTGCACGGCACCGGATCGGTCGAGGGCGGGCACGTCGACGTGGACGCGTCGGCCTCGAGCCAGTTCGTCTCGGGTCTGCTGCTCGCCGGTGCGCGGTTCGAGCGCGGCCTCGTCGTGCGGCACACGGGCCCCACCCTGCCGAGCCTGCCCCACATCGAGATGACCGTCGAGGTGCTGCGGGCCGCGGGCGTGCAGGTCGACGACTCGCGCCCGGCCATCTGGGAGGTCGCGCCCGGTCCGGTCCGCGGTCGCGACGTGCGCGTCGAGCCCGACCTGTCCAACGCCGCACCGTTCCTGTGCGCCGCGATGGTCGCGGGCGGGACCGTCACCGTCCCAGGCTGGCCGTCGACCACCACGCAGCCCGGCGGCCTGCTGCCCGGCTTCCTCGAGCGCATGGGCGCGCGCACGGCCCTGGACGGCGACCGGATGTCGGTGACGGGGACGGGCGCGATCCACGGCGTCGACCTGGACCTGCACGCCGCGGGAGAGATCGCCCCGACGATCGCAGCGGTCGCGGTGCTCGCCAACTCCCCCACCCGGCTACGGGGCATCGCGCACCTGCGCGGCCACGAGACGGACCGGCTGGCGGCGCTGGCGGCCGAGATCACGCGCCTGGGCGGCCAGGCCGAGCAGACCTCCGACGGCCTGGTCATCACGCCGCGCCCGCTGCACGGCAGCGTGTGGCGCTCGTACGCCGACCACCGCATGGCGACGGCCGGCGCGCTGATCGGCCTGCGTGTCCCGGGCGTCGAGGTCGAGGACGTCGCGACGACGGCCAAGACGATCCCCGACTTCGTCGGGCTGTGGACCGGGATGCTCGGCGCGCGTTGACGGCGGCGATCTGATGGGACAGCGGCGGTACGACGAGCGCGACGTCCGGATCCGGGCGACGAAGGGCAGCCGTCCCCGCACCAAGCAGCGCCCCGAGCACGCAGACGCCGTGTCCGCGCTGGTCACAGGCGTGGACCGAGGCCGGTACACGGTCCTGGTCGACCCCGGCGGTCCCGACGAACGGCGCACGGTCGCGATGAAGGCGCGCGAGCTCGGCCGCAACCGGGTGGTGCCGGGCGACCGCGTCGACCTGGTCGGCGACTCGTCGGGCGACGAGGGCAGCCTGGCCCGGATCGTCCGCATCACCGACCGCCGCACCGTCCTGCGCCGCACGGCCGACGACACCGACCCGGTCGAGCGCATCATCGTCGCCAACGCCGACCAGCTCGTGATCGTCACCGCCCTGGCCGACCCCGAGCCGCGCACCCGCATGATCGACCGCTGCGTCGCCGCCGCCTACGACGCCCGCATGGACGTGCTGCTCGCCCTCACCAAGGCCGACCTCGCCGACCCCGCCGAGCTGGTCGCGATGTACGCGCCGATCGGCGTGCGGGTGGTCGTCACGCAGACGTCGGGCCCGCGCGACGAGCGCGTCATCCACGGCCTGTCCGATCTCCGCGCCGCTCTCGACGGCCGCATGTCGGTGCTCGTCGGGCACTCGGGCGTCGGCAAGTCCACGCTCGTCAACGCCCTGGTCCCGGACGCGTCCCGAGCCACGGGCGTCGTCAACGACGTCACGGGCCGCGGCCGGCACACCTCGACGTCGGCGGTCGCGCTGCGCGTCCCGTCCACCGACGCGCCCACCTGGGTCATCGACACACCCGGCGTGCGCAGCTTCGGCCTGGCGCACGTCGACCCGCAGCACCTGCTGGGGGCGTTCGGGGACCTGGCCGACGTGGCCGACGAGTGCCCGCGCGGCTGCACGCACGCCGACGACGCCCCGGACTGCGAGCTGGACGAGTGGGTCGCCGCGGCGCCCGACGACGAGGTCCGCGCCGCCCGCGCCGCGCGCGTCGAGTCGTTCCGCCGCCTGCTGGCCAGCCGCCTGGGCACGGCCGACGACCGGTCCTGACTCCCGCTAGGTTGAGCGCCATGAACCTGCGCTCCGGGTACGACGACGACCTGCGGCTGGCCCACGTCATGGCCGACCAGGTGGACGGCCTGACGATGTCCCGCTTCAAGGCCCAGGACCTGCGGGTCGAGACGAAGCCGGACCTGACGCCGGTGTCCGACGCCGACAAGGCCGCCGAGGAGCTGATCCGCGGCCAGCTGTCCCGAGCCCGGTCGCGCGACGCCGTGCACGGCGAGGAGGGCGCGGACACCGGGTTCGGGCCGCGCCGGTGGGTCGTCGACCCGATCGACGGGACCAAGAACTTCGTGCGCGGCGTGCCGGTGTGGGCCACGCTCATCGCGCTCATGGACGGCGACGACGTGGTCGTGGGCGTCGTCAGCGCACCGGCGCTCGGTCGACGCTGGTGGGCGGCCCAGGGCACGGGCGCGTGGACGGGCAAGTCGCTGGCCTCCGCCACGCAGCTTCAGGTCTCGCGCGTGGACCGGCTGGCCGACGCGTCACTGTCCTACTCGAGCCTGACGGGCTGGGAGGAGCGCGGGCGGCTGGACGGCTTCCTGGACCTGACGCGGTCGGTGTGGCGCACGCGCGCGTACGGCGACTTCTGGTCGCACGTGCTGGTCGCCGAAGGCGCCGTCGACCTGTCCTGTGAACCCGAGCTCGAGCTGCACGACATGGCAGCGCTGGTCCCGATCGTCACCGAGGCGGGCGGCACGTTCACATCCGTCGACGGGACGCCCGGGCCACTAGGCGGGTCGGCGCTCGTGACCAACGGTCTGCTGCACGATCAGGCGCTCGAGGCCCTGCGGGCATGAGCGCCGAGCGCGCGCGGTCCTTCGGCGCCGGCGTCGACGTGTACGCCGCGACGCGCCCCGGCTACCCCGACGACGCCGTCCGCTGGGCGGTGCCGCCCGGTGCCCGGACGGTCCTCGACCTGGCCGCCGGCACCGGCAAGCTCACCGCGTCGCTCGTCGGCCTCGTCCCGCACGTGCTGGCCGTCGAGCCGACCGACGAGATGCGCGCCGAGCTGCAACGCACCCTGCCGGACGTGCCCGCCACGTACGGCACGGCCGAGGCGACCGGCCTCCCTGACGCATCGGTCGACGCCGTCACGGTGGGCCAGGCGTGGCACTGGTTCGACCAGGCCGCGGCGTCCGCCGAGCTCGCCCGTGTGCTGCGGCCCGGCGGACAGCTCACGGTGCTGTGGAACATCCGCGACGAGTCGGAGCCGTGGGTCGCGGAGTTCTCCCGCATCGTCCACCGCGGCGACGACCTCGCCGACCACTTCGACCCGCCCGTGCTCGGCGACGACTTCGGTCCGCTCGAGGCCGCCGAGTTCCACTGGGTGCAGCGGATCCCCACGGCGGCGCTGCGCCCGCTCGCCGCGAGCCGCTCGTTCCTGCTGACCATGCCGCCCGACGAGCGCGAAGCACGGCTCGCCGAGATCGACGACCTGGTCGCGACGCACCCGGACCTGGCCGGCGAGCACGCCGACCAGCCGTACGTCACCCGCGCCTACCGCGCGTTCAGGCGCTGAGCCCCAGCAGCCCCGGCAGCTCGTCGAGCGACGTGATGCGCGCCTGGACCGCGGCTGCCTGGTCGTCGGTCACCGGGATGCGACGGTCGCCCGGGCGGTCCAGCCAGATGCCGACGAGGCCCGCGTCGCGTGAGGCGATGGCGTCGAGGAGCACGTCGTCGCCGACGTAGGCCGTACGGGTGGGGTCGGTGCCGAGCCGCCGGCATGCCTCGGCGAACGCGCGCGGGTCGGGCTTGCCGAAGCCGAGGGTGTCGACGCCGACGAGCATCGGCACGCGGTCCCCCAGCCCGGCCCGCTCCAGCTTGGCCACCTGGTAGGCGGTGGCCGCGTTGGACAGTGCGCCGACGGCCATGCCGGCGGTCAGCAGCTTGTCCACCACGGCCGATGCGTCGTCGTGCGCGACCCATGCCTCCCGGAAGCCGGCGTCGAACACCGCGTCCCAGGCGTCGTACCCGGCGTCGTCGAGCACGGGTCCGCCGAAGGCAGCGTGCAGGTCGTTCGCGCGAGCCATCCGCTGCGCGCGGTACGTCGTCTCGCCGCGCGTGTAGGCGCCGTACTGGTCGTTGACGTCGGCGCGCCACGCGAGCACGAGCTCGTCGTCCTGCTCCGGCGGGACGTCCGGCAGGTACCGACGCGCGACCAGCGACAGCGCGTGCGCGAACGCCTCGCGCGTCGCGACGAGCGTGTCGTCGATGTCGAACAGGACCCCGTCGACGGGCGGCAGGCTCACATCGTCTCGCGGAGCGCTCACAGCGAGGCGCGCAGCGCGGCGATCCGGGCCAGCGTCGACTCCCGCCCCAGCAGCTCCATCGACTCGAACAGCGGCGGCGAGACGCGCCGACCGGTGACCGCCACGCGCAGCGGCGTGTAGGCGAAGCGGGGCTTGATCCCCAGGCCGCCCTCGTCGACCAGCGCCGCCTGCAGAGCCTCCTGCGTCGCGGCCGTCGTGAACTCGGGCAGGTCGGTGAGCACCGCGGTCGCGGCGTCGAGCACCGCGGCCGACTCCTCGCGCAGCGCACCGCGCGCGTCGTCGGCGATCGCCAGCTCGTCGTCGGGCGTGAACAGGAACCCGAGCATGCCGACGACCTCGCCGAGCAGCGTCATCCGCTCCTGCACCAGCGGCGCGGACGCCGTCAGCAGGTCGCGCTGCTGCTGCGACAGGTCTGCGAACGAGTCCGCCGGCACCAGGCCCGCGGCGTGCAGGTACGGCACCAGGCGGTCGCGGAAGTCCTCGGGTGCGAGCATCCGCACGTGCTGGGCGTTGATCGCCTCGGCCTTCTTGAGGTCGAACCGTGCGGGGTTGGGGTTGACGTCCGCGACGTCGAACGCGGCCACCAGCTCGTCGACCGAGAACACGTCGCGGTCTGCGGACAGGCCCCACCCCAGCAGCGACAGGTAGTTCAGCAGGCCCTCGGGCGTGAAGCCCCGCTCCCGGTGCAGGAACAGGTTCGACTCGGGGTCGCGCTTGGAGAGCTTCTTGTTGCCCTCGCCCATGACGTAGGGCAGGTGACCGAACTGCGGCATGACGGTGGCGACGCCGATGTCCAGCAACGCGCGGTAGAGCACCACCTGCCGCGGGGTCGACGAGAGCAGGTCCTCGCCGCGCAGCACGTGCGTGATGCCCATGAGCGCGTCGTCGACGGGGTTGACCAGCGTGTACAGCGGCTGGCCGTTGCCGCGGACGATGACGAAGTCCGGCACCGAGCCGGCGCGGAACGTGACGTCACCGCGCACCAGGTCGGTGAAGGTCACGTCCTCGTCGGGCATCCGCAGCCGCAGCACGGGGTCGCGGCCCTCCTCGCGGAACGCCAGCTTCTGCTCGTCGCTCAGGTCGCGGTCGAAGCCGTCATAGCCGAGCTTGGGGTCGCGCCCGGCCGCCTTGTGACGGGCCTCGATCTCCTCGGCCGTCGAGTACGACTCGTACGCGTGCCCCTCCTCGACCAGCCGCCGCACGACGTCGGCGTACAGGTCCATCCGCTGCGACTGCCGGTACGGCTCGTGCGGGCCGCCCACCTCGACGCCCTCGTCCCAGTCCAGCCCCAGCCAGCGCAGCGCCTCGAGCAGCTGCTGGTAGCTCTCCTCGGAGTCACGCGCCGCGTCCGTGTCCTCGATGCGGAACACGAAGGTCCCGCCCGTGTGCCGGGCATACGCCCAGTTGAACAGCGCGGTGCGGATGAGGCCGACGTGCGGCAGACCGGTCGGGGACGGGCAGAAGCGCACGCGGACGGACGACGAGGGGGTGGTGGTCACCGGACAAGCCTAGGCGTTCGGCCGCACCGCGTTCTCCCGCGCCTGGGCGCGGATCTCGTCGGCCCGCATCCGTGACGGCCGCAGCGCCAGAACGCTCGAGAGGTGCTCGCGCACGTCCGGCGCCGCGTTGCCCGTCCACCAGTCGTCGGGCACGGGCAGCGCGTGGATGCGCACGCCGGTGGCGGCGTGCATCGCATCCAGCAGGACGTATGCGGTCGACGGCAGGCAGACGACGCGCTGCGGGGGCCGCAGCCCGCGCAGGCGCATCTCGACCGGCAGACCGGGCTCGTCGACGCGGACGCCCGGGATCGCGGCGATCCGCGCGAGCACGTCCGCGTCGTGCCGTCGGTGCGGCAGGTACGCGACCGGCCCGTCCACCGTGAGGCTGCGGATCCAGTCGACGTAGGGATCGGCGCGCACCCAGCCGTCGGCCACGAGCCCGGAGCCGACGACGACCGTGTGCTCCCCCGGCGACACGGGCGCTTGGCGTGTCGCGAGCCACTCGAACCGGTGCGTCACGACGTCCACCCCGATGCCGTGCAGGTGCGTCATGAGCGGGACGTCGAGCGGCATCGCCGTGAAGAGCGTCACACGCCCCTGCTTGGCCAGCCGGCGCAGCTTGCGCGTCACCATCGACCCGAGCGCGGCACGGGCGGTACCCGTCACCCCGCTCGAGCTCCGCGACGCCCGGACCGCGGGCGTGCCGGCGACGAGGGCCCGCGCGAGCGTGACCGTCGCGAGCCCGTCGTCGAGCAGCACCACCTGGCCGCGCGGCGAGCGGCGGACGAACGCCGTCTGCCACTGCCCGGAGAAGGCGTCCCCCACCAGCCACGCACCCCGGGGCGCCGCCGACACGTCGTCGGCGGTCGCTCCCAGGTGCAGGCGGACACCGTCAGGCAGCCCTGCGGCGTCGATCGTCCGTGCGGCCGCGTCGAGGGCGGGCACGCCGGAGCGCACCCGGATCTCGGTGCGCGGCCCGGCCAGGCCGGCCGCGTGCGCCTCGAGCGCGCCCAGCAGCTGCAGGGGTGACTCGACGACCGCGACGCTCACGGACTGGGAGGGCATCGTCAGGCACCCACCCGACGCAGACGCGACATCGGGGCCAGCTCGCCCGGCATGACGCGCTTGACGCCGTCGCCGAGGGCATCCTGCAGGATGCGGATGTCGCGCACCAGGTGCTCCAGGCCAGCGGGCTCGAGCGACGATGCCTGGTCCGAGCCCCACATCGTGCGGTCGAGGGTGATGTGCCGCTCGACGGCCACGGCGCCCAGGGCGACGGCCGCGAGCGAGATCTGCAGGCCGCGCTCGTGCCCGGAGTAGCCCACGGGGACGCCGTAACGCTCGCGCAGGGTGTCGATCGTGCGCAGGTTCGCCTCCTCGGGAGGCAGCGGGTAGGTCGACGTCGCGTGCAGGATGACGAGCTTGTCGGTGCCGAGGATCTCGACCGCCGAGTCGATCTGCTCGAGCGTCGACATGCCCGTCGAGAGGATGATCGGCTTGCCGGTGGCCGCGAGCGCGGACAGCAGCTCGGTGTCGGTCAGCGACGCCGAGGCCACCTTGTGCGTCGGGACGTCGAGGTCCTCGAGGAACTCCACCGACGGCACGTCCCACGGCGACGCGAACCACTGCAGGCCGCGCTCTGCCGCGTGCTGGGCGACCTTCTGGTACTGCTCACGGTCGAACTCGACGCGGTAGCGGTACTCCAGGTACGTCATCTCACCCCATGGCGTCTGACGCAGCTTGTCGCGCATGTCCTTCGGCGTGCTGATCTCCGGCGTGCGCTTCTGGAACTTCACGGCCTGCGCACCGGCGTCGGCCGCCACGTCGATGAGCTTGCGGGCGATGTCCACGTCGCCGTTGTGGTTCAGGCCGATCTCGCCGATCACGTACACGGGCTGACCGTCGCCGACCAGGTGCTGGCCGATGCTGACGGGCTGGACGTTGTTGCGAGTCATGCGGGTGATCCCTCCGGGGGTCGTCGTCGCGGCCGGTCGGCCGCTGGTGTGCAGCGGGAGCTGCGATGAACTGCTGGACGTGCGGGCTGCGACGATGCGGTCGCACACCTCCCGCACGGCGCCGTCCCCGCCGCGCCGGTCGAGGACCAGGCGGGCGGTGGACAGGACACGTGGGTGGGCGTCGGCGACCGCGACCGGCCAGCCGACACGGGACATCGCCGACAGGTCGTTGACGTCGTTGCCGACGTAGGCGACCCGCGCGGGGTCGAGCCGGTTCACGGCGAGCCACTCGTCGAGCGCCGCCGCCTTGTCCTCGATGCCGTGCAGCACGTCGACACCGAGCTTGTCGGCGCGGGCGCGGACCACCGGGTTGCGCTCCGTGGACAGGATGAGCAGCGGGACCCCGGCCCGGCGCAGCAGGTTGACGCCCATGCCGTCGCCGCGGTGGACGCGCACCGACTCGAGGCCGTTGCTGTCGAGGTGCGCGTGGTCGTCGGTGTGGACGCCGTCGAAGTCGGTGACGAGCGCGTCGACGTCGAGCGACGTCACCGGCTCGAGCGTCCGGGCGAGGTCACGCGCGAGCTGGAGGTCCGCCGGCTCGTCGATCTCCATGGCGGTGCGCTCGTCGACGGGCTGCAGGGCGACCCGCCCGAAGAACCGGGTGCCGGCCGCGCGCAGGCCCGCGGTGCGCATGACGTAGAACGCGCCGGTCTCACGGAAGTGCGGGGCACGGTCCTGGCGCCGCGGCCGGTGCTCGACCGTGTGGCCGACCGGGCTGGCGACACCGTCGGTCAGCACCCACTGGAAGTCGTGGGTGGGCGCGACGGCGACGACCACGTCGGCCTCGTCGTCGGCCACCTGCGCGACCGCGGCGCCCAACGCCGACGGGTCGACGAACGGCGACGTGCACTGCAGGAGGACGGTGACCTCGTACTCGCCGTCGAGCGCGTCCAGCGCGTGCAGCACGGCGGACTCCGACGAGGCGGTCGACCCGCTCAGGCCCGCGGGGCGCTCGACGACGTCCGCGCCGAACCGGCGTGCCTCGGCCGCGATGCCCGCGTGGTCCGTGGAGACGACGACACGCGCGACGCCCGGCGCGGCCAGCGCGGACGACACCGCGCGGCCGACCAGCGAGACACCGCCGACGGGCTCGAGGTTCTTCAGCGGGACACCCTGCGAACCACCCCGGGCGGGGATGACGACGAGCGCCACCGGCGTGGCGGCCTCGTCGGACGGGTGAGTTCCTGTCATGCCGCGAACGTAACGACGGGCGATGACCCGTGGTCGACGCCCCAGCACACCGCGGACGAACGTCCGCCTACCGCCGGTGAACGATGGCTGAACGACACCCCGGCCCCGCGACGACCGTAAGCCGCGCGACCCGCTCCCGATGAATCAGTCGCCCCCGCGTGGATCAGTCGGTGGTAACCGGCCGATTCACCACCGAACCGACTGACTCACAGGCGGGATGTCAGTTGCGGCGCAGTACCGGGTTGCGGAGCACGCTCGTCCCTCCGCGGCCTTCCGCGGCTCTGGTCAGTTGCGGCGCAGTACCGGGTTGCGGAGCACGCCGATCTCCTCGACCTCGACCTCCACCACGTCCCGGTCCACGATCGGGCCGACGCCGGCCGGCGTGCCGGTGAGGATCACGTCGCCGGGCAGCAGCGTGAACACCTCGGAGACGTAGGAGACGAGGTAGGCGACGTCGAAGATCAGCTGCGACGTGCGGCCGTCCTGACGGGTCTCCCCGTTGACGCGGGCGCGCACCGCGAGGTCGTCGACGTCGAGCCCGGGCACGATCCACGGACCGATCGGGCACGAGCCGTCGAAGCCCTTGCCGCGGGTCCACTGCGCGTCGCTGCGCTGCACGTCGCGCGCGGTGACGTCGTTGGCGACGGTGTAGCCGAACACGTGGTCGAGCGCCCGCTCCGGCGCGACGTCCTTGGTGACCTTGCCGATGACGACGGCCAGCTCGGCCTCGTGGTCGACGTGCTCGGTCCAGTCGGGCAGGACGATCGGGTCGTCCGGGCCGATCACGGCGGTGTTGGGCTTGAGGAACAGCAGCGGCGCGGCCGGCACCTCGTTGCCGAGCTCTGCCGCGTGCTCGGCGTAGTTGCGTCCGACGCCGACGATCTTCGAGCGCGGGATCACCGGCGCGAGCAGACGCACGTCGTCCTGGTCGAGCTTGATGCGCTCACCCGTCGGCTGGACCGGCATGTACAGCGGGTCGCCGGTGACGACCACCAGCTCCTCGGAGCCGGGCTCGCCGTCGACGAGGGCGAAACGGGGGTCGTTGCCGGTGGTGAATCTCGCGATACGCACGCGCCGAGCCTAGTTCGTCGAGCCGGCAGAGGCCGCGCAGCGGCGCACCGCTCGACGTGCGGGACCGACCGTCCGGTGCCACGATCCGATCACCAACCTCCGGAAAGAAGGACGTTCGTGGCTCTCTGGCTCATCCTCATCATCGTCGCCGTCGTCATGGTCATCTTCGGCGTCGCCGTCGCCGCGGCGAAGGTGCTGCTGTGGATCGGTATCGCCCTGGCCGTCGTCGCGCTCGTCGGCTGGCTGGTCGGGCGCTCGAGGGCCGCCAAGTAAAGGCCCCGCCGCACGGCGGGTCCGCGGAACGCCCGGTCAGACGCGGGCCAGGACCTCGCCGTGCAGCACGGAGAACCAGCCGTCGGCCTGCTGGCCCCACTCGCGCCAGGCGTCGGCGAGCAGCTCCAGGCCCACCTCGTCGGCCAGGCCGTGGTCGATCGCCTGCGCAGCGAAGTTGGACGCGACGGACCGGTCGGCCCACAGACCCGCCCACCAGGCGCGGTCCTCGGGCGTCGCGTAGCACCAGACGCCCGCGCTGGGGACGATGCCCGCGGGGTCGAACCCGGCCTCGCGCACCCACGACAGCAGCCGACGACCGGCGTCGGCCTCCGCACCGTTGGCCTGCGTGACCTCGTGGTAGAGCGCGAGCCACTCGTCCAGGCCCGGCGACGCGGGGAACCACGTCATGCCCGCGTAGTCGGCGTCGCGTACCGCGACGACCCCACCAGGCTTGGCGACGCGGCGCATCTCACCCAGCACGGCGACCGGGTCGGACAGGTGCTGCAGCACCTGGTGCGCGTGGACCACGTCGAACGAGTCGTCGGCGTACGGCAGCGCGTACGCGTCCGCGACGTCGAACGTCACGTTGGCAGCGTCCGCGTCCTTGGCCGCGGCACGCGCGCTCTCGATGACTGCCGCCGACATGTCGATCCCGACGACCTCGCCGGGCGTCAGTCGCTTGGCCAGGTCCAACGTCACCGTGCCCGGACCGCACCCCACGTCCAGGAGGCTCTGCCCCGGCTGCAGCGCGCCGAGCAGGTAGGCGGCCGAGTTCTCGGCCGTCCGCCACCGGTGCGAGCGGAGCACCGACTCGTGGTGGCCGTGCGTGTAGGTGTCCCGGGTGGCCGCGGCCGCGTCAGTACTCACATGGCACTGTAGGCCCGCACCCGGGGAGGATTTCAATCCTCGGAATGGGATCTTCCAGGATGCGAGACTGGCGCACAGCCCGTCAGGACGCGAGCTCGACGATCGCGAGCACCACCGCGAGCGCCGGGAGAGTTCCCTGGATCGCCGCGGCGCGCGCCATCTGCGGCTGCGGGATCACCAGCACCAGCGCGGCGGCGAGCATCGACCCGCACCCGAACAGGATGAGCGCGAGACCCGTCGTGACCTCGTCGGCCTCCGCCAGGACGACGCCCACCAGCGTCCCGACCGCCAGGAACAGGTTGTAGAAGCCCTGGTTGAACGCCCACGGCTTGGCCGCCTCGACATCCTGCGACCGGGTCCCGAACCGTCCGTGCACCGACGGCCGCGTGAACAGCACGGACTCCATGACGAAGAACATGACGTGCAGCAACGCGGCAAGCGCTGCCAGGACCAGGCAGATCGTGAGCATGCTCGCAGTCTGTCCGCGACCGACCTGCACAACAAGCCCGCCTACCCTGGTGCGGTGACGATCACGCCCGACGCGCAGCACCGGACGCGACTGCCCGCCGCGTCCTGGCGCGCGCACGCGCAGGCGCACGCGGACCGCGCCGACGCGCTCACGGCAGCCCACAGGGAGCGCCGCGCTCGCGGCGAGAAGCATGCCGTCGAGGACTTCCTCTTCGAGTACTACCCCACCAAGCCGGCGACGCTGCGGGTCTGGCACCCGGGTGCCGGGGTCACGCTCGAGGCGGGACCGGACGGGCCGTCGCCGCTCGCCGGCAAGCGGTGGTACCGCACGGCCGACGACGGCAGCGTGTCGCTCGACGTCGACGCGTTCCTCGCCGAGCGCGGCAGCGCCGTGTCCTTCATCGTCGGGCTGCTCGACGCGACCGCCTCCCGCCCGGCCTTCACCGGCTGCTTCGGCCTGCACGAGTGGGCGATGGTCTACCGCGAGCGGCGCGACGAGCACCGCCACGCCCTTCCTCTGCGCCTGGGCGAGGCCGCCACCGACGCCGTGGTGGAGAGCCACCGCATCCGGTGCTCGCACTTCGACGCGTTCCGCTTCTTCACGCCGCAGGCAGGCCCGCTCAACACAAGGCAACCGACCCGCGCCAGCCAGGTCGCCGACGAGCAGCCCGGCTGCCTGCATGCGGCGATGGACGTCTACAAGTGGGCCACCAAGCTGGGCCCGCTGGTCCCCGGCGACCTGCTGCTGGACGCGTTCGAGCTGGCGCGCGAGATCCGCTGGACCGACATGGCCGCGTCGCCGTACGACTTCTCGTCGTACGACCTGGAGCCCGTCGCGATCGAGACCCCCGACGGCAAGGCCGAGTACGTCCGCCGCCAACGCGACTACGCGGAGCGCTCCAACGAGCTCCGAAACCGACTGCTGACAGCCTGCGCCACGGTGGGATGAGGGTCACCCACGACGAACGCGTCGTGTGCTGCCTCTCGTTCGTATAGCGGTCGGAATGCAGAGCGCGACGGTCCGGGCTCCGTCAGCGGGCGTAGCGCGCGACGAATGCCGCCAGGATGCGGTGGGCGTGCGGGACCTGGACTCCTTCGACACGGGCCAGGACGGCGTCCGCCTCGACCGGGTCGTAGTAGCCGAACTCCCGGTAGACGCGGATGCGGGTGGCGATGCCGTCGGCGTCCAGCTCGGGGTGGAACTGGGTGGCGTACAGGTTGCTGCGGACGCGGAACATCTGCACGGGGCACGTTGCCGACGAGGCGAGGAGCGTGGCCGACGCCGGCAGCACGCGGCAGGCCTCCTTGTGCCCGACGAACGCGTCGAACGTCTCGGGCGTGCCGACGAGCAGCGGGTCCGCCCGGCCCTCGTCGGTCAGGGTGACCGCGACCGGGCCGATCTCCTCCCCGAACGTCTGGTCGATCACGGCGCCCTGGTGCACACCCAGCGTGCCGACGCCGTAGCAGGCACCCAGGAACGGGAAGTCACGCGCCACCAACCGGTCCAGCAGCGCGCTCATCTCCGCCTCGACGCGCACCTGGACGTCGGACTTGGACGCGGCGCTCGCGTCGAACGGGCTACCACCGACGATCACGCCGGAGATGGCGTCGAGATCGAGCTCCGGCATCGGACCCGCCTCGAGCCGGACGCGCACCAGCTCGTCGGCGGACAACCCGCCGAAGCGCAGCATCGCCGCGTACTCACCGTCGGCGGCGACGTCCTGCGCCCGCGACGCCAGCAGCACGAACGGCAGCATGCTCCGAAACTAGCGACGCCACCACGTCGTCGCGCGCCGAGCGGGCGCAGACTGTCCCCATGACCCCACGCACCCTCCTCGTCACCGGCACGTCCTCCGGCATCGGCCTGTCCACCGCCGTCCTCGCGGCGAGCCGCGGCTGGGACGTCGTCGCCACCGTCCGCGACCGGAGCCGGGCGTCCGCGCTCGCGGACGCCGCGACGCACGCCGGCGTCACGCTCGACGTGCGCGACCTGGACGTGACGCGGGCCGACGACGTCGCCGCGCTGGTCGCCGACGTCGTCGCGACGCACGGCAGCCTGGACGCACTGGTCAACAACGCGGGCTCTGGCCTGGTCGGGACCGCCGAGAAGCTGGCGCTCGACGACTTCCGCGCCGCGATGGAGGTCAACTTCTTCGCGGTCGTGGCGGCCACCCAGGCAGCGCTCCCGCACCTGCGCACGAGCGGTGGCCGGGTCGTCACGGTGACGAGCGTCGGCGGCGTCGTCGGGCAGCCGTTCAACGACGCCTACTGCGCAGCGAAGTTCGCGGCCGAGGGGTTCTTGGAGAGCCTGCACCCCGTCGCGGCCTCGCAGGGCGTCGCCGTGACCGTCGTCGAACCGAGCGCCGTCGCGACGCACTTCGCGGGCTCTGCCGTGTCCGACGCCGACGCCCTGCTCGCCGCGGCCGGGCCGTACGAAGACGCCCTGCGGGCCTATCTGGACCGGACCGGCGAGGTCTTCGCGAACGCGCAGCACCCTGACGGCGTCGCCGAGGTGATCCTCGACGCGCTCGAGCGCGACGACCCGCCGTTCCGCGTCCAGACGTCGCCGGTCGCGACCGCCTTCGCGGGGCTCAAGCTGGCCGACCTCGACGGCTCGCGCGTGACGACCGCGACGCGCGGCTGGCTGGGATGACGGTCCGCCCGGCGACGCCCGACGACGCCACGGCGTGCGCCCGCATCTACGCGCCGTACGTCACGGATTCGCCGGCGACGTTCGAGACGACCCCACCAACCGGGGCACAGATGGCCGAGCGGATCGCAGCCGCCCACCTGTGGCTCGTCGCGGAGGTCGACGGCGAGGTCCGCGGCTACGCGTACGGCGGCCAGTTCCGGCCACGGCCCGCCTACCGGTTCACGGCGGAGGTCAGCGCCTACGTCGAGCAGGGCCACGGCGGCGCCGGCATCGGCCGCGCGCTGTACGACGAGCTCCTGCCCGCGCTGAGGGCGCGCGGGTTCCGGTCCGCGGTCGCGGGCATGACGCAGCCCAACGAGGCGAGCGCGGCGCTGCACCGGTCGTTCGGCTTCGAGCCCGTGGGCACGTACCGCGAGGTGGGCTGGAAGCTGGGTGCGTGGCGCGACGTCGCCTGGGTGCAGCTCATGCTGTCCGACGACGCGGCGCCGCCCGTCTGAGGTCACGGCGAACGCTCAGCGTCGGACCCGCGTGCGAGGATCGGGCCCGTGCCCACCCTCGCCGACCTGATCCCGGCCGACCCCACCGATCCCGACGCGCTCTACGAGGCGTTCGTGGAGTGGACGACCGACCGCGGCCTGGAGCTGTACCCGCACCAGGAGGAGTCGCTCCTGTCGCTGGTCAGCGGCGAGCACGTCATCGTCAGCACCCCCACCGGCTCGGGCAAGTCGCTCATCGCGACCGCCGCGCACTTCGTCGCGCTGGCCCAGGGCCGCCGCACGTTCTACACGGCCCCCCTCAAGGCCCTGGTCAGCGAGAAGTTCTTCGCCCTGGTCGAGGCTTTCGGGTCCGCCAACGTCGGCATGATGACGGGCGACTCGTCGGTCAACAACGACGCCCCGATCATCTGCTGCACGGCCGAGATCCTGGCGAACCTGGCGCTGCGCGACGGCCCCGGCGCCGACGTCGGCCAGGTGGTCATGGACGAGTTCCACTTCTACTCCGACCCGCAGCGCGGCTGGGCGTGGCAGGTCCCGCTGCTGGAGCTGCCACGCGCGCAGTTCGTGCTGATGTCCGCCACGCTGGGCGACGTCACGTTCTTCGCCGACGACCTCAAGCGCCGCACCGGCACGGACGTGGCCGTCGTCGCGAGCGCGGAACGGCCGGTCCCGCTGACATTCACGTACGCCGTCGAGCCGCTGCACGAGCTGCTCGACGAGCTGGTCCGCACGCAGCGCTCCCCCGTCTACGTCGTGCACTTCACGCAGAAGGAGGCCGTCGAGCGCGCGCAGTCGCTGCTGTCGACGCCGCTGGCGAGCCGCGAGAAGCGCGACGCGATCGCCGCCGAGCTTGGGGCGTTCCGCTTCGGCCCGGGCTTCGGCAAGACGCTCTCCCGCCTGCTGCGCCACGGCGTCGGGGTCCACCACGCCGGCATGCTGCCCAAGTACCGTCGCGTCGTCGAGCGGCTGACGCAGAAGGGCCTGCTGCCCGTCGTCTGCGGCACCGACACCCTGGGCGTCGGCATCAACGTGCCCATCCGCACGGTGGTCCTGACCAGCCTGGTCAAGTACGACGGCGTCCGGATGCGCCACCTGTCCGCGCGCGAGTTCCACCAGATCGCGGGCCGCGCCGGGCGGGCGGGGTTCGACACGGTCGGCGAGGTCATCGTCATGGCCCCCGACCACGTCATCGAGAACCGCAAGCTGCTGGAGAAGGCGGGTGACGACCCGCGCAAGCTCAAGAAGATCGTCCGGAAGAAGGCCCCCGAAGGGCACGTCAACTGGACCGACAAGACGTTCGAACGCCTGCGCGACGCCCCGCCCGAGCCGCTGACGTCCAGCTTCCAGGTCAGCCACGCGATGGTGCTGCACGTCCTGGCCCGCGAGGGCGACCCGGTCGCGGCCATGACCCGCCTGCTCACGGACAACCACGAGCCCGTGGGCGCCCAGGGCCTGCACGTGCGCCGCGCGATCGCCGTCTACCGGTCGTTGCGCGCCGCGGGGGTGATCGAACGCGTCTGGGTCGACGACCCGAGCGCCCCGAAGGGTCGTCGTCGGACCGTCCGCCTCACGCACGACCTGCCCGCCAACTTCGCCCTCAACCAGGCGCTGTCACCGTTCGCCTACGCCGCGCTCGACCTGCTCGACCGCGACGACCCGGCGTACGCGCACGACGTGGTCAGCGTCCTCGAGGCCACGCTCGACGACCCCCGCCAGGTGCTCGCCGCGCAGGAGAACCGCGCGCGCGGCGAGGCCGTGGCGGCCATGAAGGCGGACGGCATCGAGTACGACGAGCGCATGGCGCTGCTCGAGGGCGTCACCTACCCGCGCCCGCTCGCCGAGCTGCTCGACGCCGCGTTCGCGACGTACCGGCAGACCAACCCGTGGGTCGCCGACCTCGCACTGTCCCCCAAGTCGGTGGTCCGCGAGATGCACGAGCGCGCGTCCACGTTCGCCGAGTACGTCTCGCACTACCAGCTCGACCGCACCGAGGGCGTGCTGCTGCGTTACCTCGCGGACGCCTACCGTGCGCTGCGTCAGACCGTCCCGGACGACGCCCGCACCGAGGAGCTCTGGGAGCTGATCGAGTGGCTCGGTGACCTGGTCCGCCGTACGGACTCGAGCCTGCTCGACGAGTGGGAGCGCCTGTCCAACCCGCTCGACGAGCACGGCGCCGACGGCCCGGGTGCGGTCGACGACGACACCCCGGAACCGCTGACGGCCAACCCGCGAGT